>OCAI01000210.1_pt1 | contig 75385 bp, 62 predicted proteins | sample 1538271 | NCBI WGS metagenome assembly OCAI01 (sample SAMEA2580269, study PRJEB22360) | human gut metagenome | biome: human gut; feature: human-associated habitat; material: faeces | place: Denmark | collected 2008/2010 | reverse complement strand
AGGTACAGACTGCCATCCCTCCGGCACCTCAAACGGCACATTCTCATAATGTGGCGTATGTGGTTTTAAAGTAATAAACAAAAGTGGTTTATTGCATGAGTATTATTAATAGCGACAATATTATTCTGTGTAATATAGATAGTAGGTATATTTCAATAAAAAAACAGAGGTGTTTACTATATTAAAATAACTATTCTGTATCTTTGTGACTTAAAAAGTAATTCACGGGCAGGTGATTTTGTTTTTATAAAGGTGTTTGTTCTGTTGTAGGGTGATTTTGATATATTGTTGAAAGAATTGGACATGATAAAATAAGATATTGGAAGGTGAATTAATGAAGAAAAGTTCTAATACTATTTGAGTATGATTGACAGAAGACAGATATATCAAGATTTTCAAGCTGCTTTTCCGAAAGAGCGTCTTGTAAAAATGACACTTACACAATATACAAATCTCGAAAGACAGAATTCGTTTTGCTATTGGGTTGAATCTAAAACATATGATTTAGGTTCTATTTGGGGTGGCTCTTCTTATAAGTTTGGTATTTATGAATATAGAAACAAACCCAATAAGAATGATTCTCGTATTGTTAGCAATGATAAATATGCTTGGTATAACAAATATGATAAACAGACTGCTGATGAAGCTTTTGCTATTGTCAGAAGCACTATATTTAAAATAGCAGAACATGCAGGCAAAGGTGAATTGGAAGCAATAGAGAAAATAGATGAGTTAGGCGATGCTTACAAATGGAAAATAGCATTTTTATATTCAGATGAGACTTTAATACCAGTATATAAGCGTGATATGTTGGTTAAGTTGGCTAGTTATTTTGGTATGTCTGTCACAAATAAAACTAAAATTTCTGATTTGCAAAGGTTCCTGATAGAACAGAAAGGCGAAAAAGACCTTTTCGAATTTTATGAGGAGTTACTAAATATTGTAAATGAATTAGATAGTTCAAATATGGAACATAAGATTTGGTTATACGCTCCGGGAGAAAATGCATCTAAGTGGGATGTGTGTTTATCTCAAAACATAATGTGTATTGGTTGGGATGATATGGGTAACCTTTTGGAATACTCTTCTAAGAAAGAAATGGCAACTAAATTGCAGGATATATATGGCAAGCCGGGATCCTCGTTTAAAAATGATAGTTTGGCATTATGGGAGTTTGCTTATGAGATGCAAGTGGGTGATATTGTTATAGTCAAAAAGGGACAGAATCAAATAATAGGGCGTGGTATTGTGAAAAGTGACTATACTTTTGATGATTCTTTCTCTGATTTTAAGCATGTTCGTAAAATGCAATGGACGAATGTCGGAGAATGGGAGACAGTAGGTAAGAATGTCCAAAAGACTTTGACCGATATAACCAAGCAGCCGGATTCTGTGAAATCTTTGGAGAAGCTATTTGAAAATAAATCTCAAAAACAATATTGGTGGCTTGTGGCAAGTCCTAAAATATGGAGCTTTTCGAAAACTCCGGTTGGCGAAATACAAGACTATACTCTTTATAATGATAGTGGAAATCAACGAAGGGTATTCCAAAATTTTATTGATGCAAAAGAAGGAGATGTTGTTATTGGCTATGAAGCTACTCCTGTTAAACAGGTGGTAGCTATTGCAGAAATAGCCAAATCTGCCGATGGACAAAAAATATATTTCAAAAAGATTGAGAGCTTATTGAATCCTGTTGATTATTCAGTTATAAAGGATATACCGGGATTAAGTGGCATGGAATTCCTGAAGAATAAGAACGGCTCGTTTTTCAAACTGACAAAAGACGAGTATAACATATTGATGAAATTAATACGTGGCGGAAATCCTATGCATAATCCTCAATATTCCGAAACAATTTTTTTGGATAATGTATTTATAAAATCAGACGAGTATAACAAATTGAGAAACCTGTTGTTGGCAAAGAAAAATGTCATATTACAAGGCGCTCCGGGTGTTGGTAAAACGTATTCGGCTAGGCGTCTGGCTTATTCTATTATAGGGGAAGAAGATAGAACTAAAATAGAGTTCATTCAATTTCATCAGAATTATTCCTACGAGGATTTTGTGATGGGATATAAGCCAAAAGAAGATGGTGGTTTTGAACTTAGACGAGGGGTATTCTATAATTTCTGCCGGAAAGCCCAAAGTGATCCGGATAAGAAGTATTTCTTTATTATTGATGAAATTAATAGAGGAAATATGAGTAAGATTTTTGGTGAGTTACTGATGCTTATTGAAAAAGATTATCGGGGCGAAAAACATCAAATCCGTCTTGCATACAATGATGAGTATTTTTTTGTACCGGAGAATCTTTACATCATAGGTATGATGAATACGGCAGACCGTAGCCTGGCTATGATTGATTACGCTTTACGTCGTCGGTTCAGTTTCTTTGATATGGTGCCGGGATTTGATTCGGATGGTTTCAAAAAGTATCAGGAGAATCTTGATTGTGACGCCTTTAATAGGGTGATTGATGCCATCAAAGCTCTGAATGTTGAGATTGCTAAAGATGATTCACTCGGAAAAGGCTTTTGTATCGGTCATAGTTACTTCTGTAATCAGGAATCTATTGATGATATGTGGCTTGGAAATGTGATTGAATATGATATTGCTCCTATGTTACGCGAATATTGGTTTGACAATGATAAGAAATTCAAAGAAGAAACAGACAAATTATTGAGCCTGATAAAATGACAATAGACAAAGGTATATTCATTCGCAATATCTATTATATGTTGACTTATGCTTTTCAAGAGCTTAAGCAGAATAACTATGAAGAAATAGCAGGTGAAGAATTTGACGAGATTCATGATTTATTTGCCGAAATTCTAGTTCGTGGCATTTCGTATCAACTTAAGCAAGGGTTACATAAAGAATATATTTCCTGTCATGGTTCATTATCTACGTTAAAGGGCAAGCTTGATATAAATGGTACTATCAATAATTTGATGCGAAAACAACAGAAAATAGATTGTGAGTATGATGAATTATCAGAGAATAACAAATTTAATCAGATATTAAAGACGACTGTTCAATTCTTGCTGAAACATCCGAATGTCAAATCGGACAGGAAAGCTTCGTTGAAGCGTCTTATGCTTTTCTTTAGCAATGTAGAAGTTATTGATATTCCGACGATAAACTGGACTACTATGCGCTTTGATAGAAATTGTAAGACTTATCAGATGCTTCTATATATTTGTTATTTCATTCTCGACGGGATGTTAATGACTACGGAAAAGGGTACGTATAAAATGAGGGATTTCTCCGATGAACATATGTGCAGGCTTTACGAGAAGTTTGTTTTGGAATATTACCGAAAGCATTATCCGGAATTAAAAGCAAAGGCTACTCAAATAGACTGGAATATTGATAAAGAACAGTCTACTTCCAGCATTCTTCCTATAATGCGGACGGATATAACGTTGACATTTAAAGAGAGAACATTGATTATTGATACCAAATATTATAGTAAATCAATGCAATGTCAATTTGACAAGAGAACTATTCATTCTAATAACCTGTATCAAATTCATTCTTATGTAATGAATTATGATGTTAATCATGCTGGGAACGTGGATGGAATGTTGCTGTATGCCAAGACAGAAGAAGATATAACACCTGATGGACAGACGACATTTAGGGATGGGAATATCATATATTACCGGACACTTGATCTGAATCAGGATTTTGAGAATATCAAGAAACAATTGGATGGATTTCTAGTACATGGTCTATAACTATTATTGGTGTAATACTTCGCTTACCATGATATAACAGAGAAATCATCCCCTATCTAATTTATAGTAATATTTTATTAAAAATAAAACCATTATTACTTTCGATTCTAGATAAGTTACTCTATCTTTGTAAGGTAACACAAACAAAAGTGTAACCTTATATGAATCAAGACCATTGTTTAGTAGAACAGTTTGAAATGATATTTAGAGCTCATTTCTCTTCAGTGAAGTTTTTTATCAATATGTTTCTTAAATCGGAAGCAGATGCGGAAGATTTGGCTCAAGATGTATTTACCAAATTATGGACTAATTTTGAGACGTGGCAAAATAATGATGGAAAAGAAGGGTATATATACGCTATGGCAAAAAATGTTGCATTTGATTTTATCAAGCACAAAAGACTGGAAAATGATTATCGGGAGGAACAAATAAAGAAAAGTACAATTAAGGATTTGTTAGGCTTCTCAGATCCGTTAAATTCGCTTTATTATAAAGAAATGCAACTAATAATAAGAATGGCTCTTGAAAACTTTCCTGAACGTCGCAGAAGGATTTTTGAGATGAGCCGTTTCAATAATATGAGCAATCAGGAGATTGCATTATCCTTACATCTTTCTGTTCGTACAATAGAGCATCAGATATATTTGTCGCTTCAAGTTTTAAAGAGAATCATTTTAATTTTATTTTTCCTGTATTTTCTTTAAGTAGCTGGAATGTTTCAATCGTTATATATGAAATTTCAAAATCTAATATAACGATAACATGAAGAATTATTTTCAGAAAATATTATCCCTTTTTGCCCGACATAATTATTCGGAACAAACAAATCAAATGTTTTACAGGTGGTTGGTTGATAATGAATATGAAAAAGAAAAGGATGAAGCATTACAGGAGCTTTATCTAGAAGCAAGAAAAAAAGGAAAAGTATTCGACCTGGAGAAATCACTGGAACGTTGGAAGTTAGATAACAATCTTACACATGTTCAACCTCAGCAAAAGTCCGATAAAAAACTGTTTATGCGATTGTGGCAATCGGTAGCTGTTATATTATTAATAGTATCTATATCTTTAGGATATCTGCTTTGTAAGGCAGAAAAAGACAATTCAGGAATAACTCAGCAATGCATATCGGGCACTCAGATGAAGACCTTTTTTTTGCCTGACGGAAGTCGGGTAAGCATGAATTCGAGGAGTATGTTATTATATCCCGAACAATTTACAGGAAAGTACCGTAGTGTTTTTCTAATTGGCGAAGCTAATTTTAAAGTAAAAGCTAATAAAAACAAACCGTTTATTGTCAAAACCAATGATTTTCAAATAACAGCTTTGGGAACCGAGTTTAATGTATCCGCATATACTGAAGATAATAATGTTTTTACAACTCTAATAACAGGGAGTGTTCTTGTGGAATTTGACGACTTGGGCAAAAAGAAGTTGCTTAAGCCAAATGAACAATTGGTGTATAATAGGAAGAGCCGTCAAGATACTCTGACTTATCCTGATATGAAAGATGTGACAGCATGGCAAAAAGGTGAGTTGGTATTTAATCGAAAGACTATAACGGAGATTATAACGATATTGGAACGTAAGTACGATTGTAAGTTCTTTTATAATCAGCATAGCTTAAAGAATGATCGTTATAGTTTCAGGTTTAAAGATAATCCACCTTTGTCTGAAGTTATGGATGTTATTGTTGATGTAGCAGGAGATTTATGTTTTAAGATAGAACATGATAAATGCTATATTATGCAGAAATAATTTTGATATTAGAAAGTTAAAGCGGTGGAAGGTATGTCGAATAACTAAAACGGAGAAAGGAGGAATTATTAAGCTTTTAGAACGCATTACCTAAGCGAAATAGTAACCATATAAAAAGTAATACTATATGAAAAATTTGAAATACTTCTTGTTACTCGTTGTAGCAATGGTGGCAGGAACTTTGATCATAGGTTGCAGTAGTGATGACTACATGGGAGAGGCACAACAACAAGGTATTTCGCCAACTACTCGCGGCGTCAGCGACAAGATGCCGAAGTTGACTACTTATATTGAAACTAATGATGTAAATCCTCTAAATGCAGGAGAGTACTATTTTACAGGTACGGATCCGCAAGAGCAGGTGATTGATAATGTGATTCTGTTTGCTTCTAATATTCGGGGTGCGGCTAGTACTGTTCAATTGTATCATAACAATAATCAGTCTCATATATTGACCAATGCCGGTACGCTTATCGCTCCTTTACAACAGAAAGGTATCAGAGTCTCTTTAGGGCTGTTGGGTGATCACACCGGAGTGGGGTTCTGTAACTTGACACCGGCCATGATTGAAAGTTTTGCACAACAGATTGCCGCTTGTGTTAAGCAATACAATTTAGATGGTGTGGATTTTGATGATGAATATGCAGACTATTGGAAGGCACCTTCTAATTTGCCTTCACCAAGTACTATGATTTTTGGAAATCTTGTAAAAAGAGTGCGTCAGTTGTTGCCTGATAAACTGATTACAGTATTCAGTTTTGGTGGTTATACAAATTTTGATGCGACTACAATGAATGCCATTAGTTACATGTGGCCTGATTTCGGAGCGGATTGGAGTACTCCGGGCGGATTAGGGAATAGCAAATGGGCAAAGATGTCAATACACTGTACGGATGGTAGACCAAGTGCAGGCGTGATACAAAGTAGCGCTGCAAATTATAGTGGCTATGGCGCCATTATGATGTTCAATCTACGCGAGTCCGGTCAAACAAGCTTAATGAATAACTTTGCTTCAAGAGTTTGGGGAGGCAAGACCGTATCTCGTACGACGACTATCTATGCGAAGAATTATTAAGATATCAGGACGTTCCATGTGAATGAATTGAAGACTGGAAGTGATAGACTTTCAGAGAAGGACACTTCCGGTCTTTTATAAATTAACCTGAATATACAAACTGCAGATGCCTTTCATTTGTTGATAGGCACTGCTTAATAATAAAGATATATGTGAAAAAGTATCTATGCCAGAAATCTTTCTGCCTTGGATATGAAATCGAAAATTAAAACAGATAGACATGTGTTGCGAATAAAAAAGTTAGCAAACTAATACTTAAAATTCATGTTACACAGTTATACATTGAAAAATGATAAGAAGGTAAAAGGGATAAGATTTGTGTTGTTTTTATTTATGGTTGTAATACAAGCTACAGCTTTTGCCCAAGGTGGTATGAAAATTACTATTCAAAAAGAAAATATAACTGTTATTGAAGCACTGAAAGAAGTGGAGAAGCAATCAAAGCTTTCAGTAGGATATAACGATTCGCAATTAATTGATAAACCGGCTATCAATCTCAATTTGAAAAATGTTGATTTGGAAAAAGCCCTCTCGATTATCCTTAAAGGAACAGGATTTACTTATGGAATTAAAAGAAATTATATTAATATTATTCCTCAACCCAAAACAGGAGCTGTGGTTATTAAACAGGTAACAGGCAGGGTTGTTGATGAGAAAAATGAACCTCTGATAGGAGTAAATATACGGGTAGAAGGGACTGATGATGGAACTGTTACTGATTTGGAGGGTAAGTACGTCATAAAAGCTTCTATAGGTAGTATATTAAGCTTTACTTATATTGGCTATATTTCGTCTTATGTAAAAATAGCAGATAAGAATGTATACAATATACAAATGTCTGCTAACGTAGAGGCGCTAAATGAAGTCGTTGTAACTGCCTTGGGTATCAAGAGGGAACAAAAGGCTCTGAGTTACAATGTACAACAGGTAAAATCCGACCAGTTGACAAATGTCAAGGATGTAAACTTTATTAATAGCCTGAATGGCAAAGTCGCAGGAGTTAATATCAACAGTAGTTCTTCAGGAGTAGGTGGAGCTAGCAAGGTGGTGATGCGTGGTACAAAGTCGATAGAACAAAGCAGTAATGCATTGTATGTTATTGACGGTATTCCCATGTTTAATTTCGGAGGTGGCGGTAGTATGGAGAATGGTTCACAGGGAGTGACTGAGAGCATTGCCGACATCAATCCGGATGACATTGAAAGTATCTCAGTGCTGACTGGAGCAGCAGCTGCCGCCCTTTACGGAAGTAATGCGGCAAATGGAGCCATCGTTATTAATACGAAACGTGGCAAAGTTGGTAAATTGCAGGTTTCTGTGTCTAGTAATACCGAATTCGCTAAACCATTCGTACTTCCACATTTTCAAAATCGCTATGGTACAGGCAGTTCGGGAAAAGCAGGTAATTCTACTACGTTGAGTTGGGGGACTTTATTAAATGACGCATCTCGTAGAAACTATGAACCACGTGATTTCTTTGATACGGGGATAACTTATACCAATTCCGTTACATTATCAACGGGAACAGATAAGAATCAGACCTTCTTTTCTGCTGCTGCGGTTAATTCGGAAGGGATTGTACCGAACAACCGTTACAACCGTTTTAATTTCACCTTCCGTAACACTACAAACTTTCTGAATGACAGGATGAAGCTTGATGTAGGTGCAAGTTATATTATTCAGAATGACCGCAATATGACTAATCAAGGTGCTTACTCAAATCCGATAGTTCCTGTTTATTTGTTTCCACGTGGCGACGACTTTAATTTGATAAAAGTGTTCGAACGTTGGGATCCGGCCCGTAAGATTAAAACTATGTTTTGGCCTCAAGGGGAAGGAGACTTACGGATGCAGAATCCTTATTGGATCGCTTATCGCAATTTACGGACGAATGACAAGAAGCGTTATATGCTGTCTGCCTCTTTAAGTTATGATATTACAGACTGGCTGAATATTTCAGGGCGTGTTCGGGTTGATAATTCCAGTACCAAATATGAACAAAAATTATATGCAAGTTCCAATACTACTCTTACTGAAGGTAGTGCGCAGGGATTTTATGCTATATCTAAACCTGACGAAACACAAGTGTATGCTGATGCGTTGGCAAATATAAATAAACGTTTGGGTGATTATTCTATTGTGGTCAATATCGGGGCGAGCATCGTAGATAATAAGTATGACGAATTGAGTTATCGTGGACCGATACGTGCCAATGGTATTCCCAATGTTTTTAATGTGTTTGATCTTGACAATACTCAGAAGAAAGCACGTCAGGATGAATGGGAAGAGCAGACGCAGTCTATATTTGCCAGTGCTGAAGTAGGGTGGAAGAGTATGTTTTATCTTACGCTGACCGGACGTAATGACTGGGTGTCACAGTTGGCAAACTCATCTTCTACTTGTTTCTTTTACCCGTCAATTGGACTTTCGGCTGTCGTCTCTGAGATGGTGAAACTACCTTCTTTCGTTGATTATCTGAAAGTGCGCAGTTCGTTTAGTTCGGTGGGTATGCCTTATCCTCGTAACTTGACATCGCCTACTTTTGAGTATGACGAAACTACTCAAACGTGGAAGCCGAAAACACATTATCCCATTGGTGACCTTAAACCTGAACGGACCGATTCATGGGAATTTGGCTTGGATATGCGGCTTTTCAAGGACTTTAATCTCAGTTTGTCATGGTATTTGGCTAATACGTTTAATCAGACGTTCGATCCGAAAATTTCCGTATCATCCGGATATACTACCATTTACCTTCAAACAGGATATGTACGTAACCAGGGAGTAGAGCTTTCATTTGGTTACGGACATACATGGAAGAAAGATTTTCGCTGGCAAAGTAATTTTATATTAAGTCATAACAAGAACAAAATTATAGAATTGGTAAAGGACTATATACATCCGGAGACTGGTGAGCCTATAAATAAAGATCGGCTGGATGTAGGCGGACTCGGAAAGGCCAGATTCATATTGAAAACAGGAGGTTCGCTGGGTGACCTTTACACACAGTCTGATTTGAAGCGGGACGACAATGGAATGGTAGAAATTTCTCCTGCGGGTACATTAGTAACAGTGAATAATCGACCTGATATTAAATTAGGAAGTGTTTTCCCTAAATGTAATTTGGCATGGAACAATCAGTTTTCATGGAAAGGGTTTAATATCAGTGCTTTAGTTACTGCACGTATAGGTGGTATTGTTTATTCGGCTACTGCAGCGGCCATGGATCAATATGGGGTATCTGAAAGTTCGGCGGTTGCCCGTGATAATGGTGGGGTATTAGTGAATGGACGTAATAGGGTGGATGCGCAGACATGGTTCACGGCTATCGGTTCACAAAGTGGTCTGCCACAGTATTATACTTATAGTGCTACCAATATTCGATTGCAGGAGGCGGCTATCGGTTACACGCTTCCACGTAAATGGTTGCATGATGTATGCGATATTCAGTTGTCTGTTGTGGGACGCAATCTCTGTATGATTTATAATAAAGCTCCTTTTGATCCGGAAGCCGTTGCAACGACTGGTAACTATTATCAAGGGATCGACTTTTTCATGTTGCCGAGTACCCGTAATGTCGGTTTGAATGTGAAAATCAACTTTTAACAGATAAAAAGTAGTTACTATGAAATATATAACATCTATCATAAAATTGCTTTCGCTAGCGCTATTGCTTATTGTCGGTTACGCTTGTACGGATAATTTCGATAAAATCAACCGGAAGGATTATCAGGTTGACAAAGAAGAGCTGGGGCGTGAAAGTTATAACGTGGGCGCCAGTCTTAAAGGATTACAAGGGTTGGTGATTCCTACGGAAGAACATCTCTATCAGTTTGTTGAAGCACTTGGCACAGGTGCGTTTGCCGGTTACATTGGTTGTACTGTAGAATGGACGGCTAAGTTTGAAACGTATAATCCGCCAATAGATTGGCAAGAAGCTCCTTTTTCAGATTTAGTCACCCGTACTTATCCGTTTTATCGGGACTTGTTGGATAAAACAGACGATCCTGTGGCGTTGGCACTGGGGAAACTGTTTCGTGTGGTCATCATGCAGCGTGTGACAGATATGTACGGTCCGATTCCTTATTCAAAAATCATTTCTAAAACAGGTAAGGTTTCTCTTACCGTACCTTATGATTCGCAGGAAGAGGTATATAAGCAAATGTTCAGTGAATTGGACGAAGTGAGTGATGTCCTTAGGGATAATCTCAATTTGAGTGCGGAAGCTTTTCGTAAATTTGATGATGTATATTATGGCGATCTTTCCAAATGGCTCAAATTTACTAATTCACTCAAATTGCGTATGGCCATGCGCTTGACTTATGTACCGGAAATGCAGGCGGAAATACAACGAATAGCCGAAGAAGCTGTAACGGCAGGCGTAATGACGGAAATAAATGATAACGCTTTCTTGAAAGTGGAAGAAAATAGGGTTGCTATGATTTTTAATGACTGGAATGACCAGCGTGCGGGGGCTGATATTATCTCATATATGAATGGTTATAAAGATCCGCGTCGGGAAAAGATGTTCACTACAGTGAAAATGACTGTATATGATGAAAACTTTCAACCGCAAGAGGTTGATGGATACGCGGGTATTCGTATTGGCATTGATGTGACTACCAAGGATGAGATGGTAAATGCATACAGCATACCGATTATCAGCAGTACCAGTCCTTTTTTATGGATGAATGCTGCAGAAATCACTTTCTTACGTGCCGAAGGTGCCTTGCGAGGTTGGAATATGGGTGGGGAAGCTAAAGATTTATATAATATGGCGATAGCCCTTTCTTTTGAACAATATGGTCTGTCGGGCTCTGAAACCTATGCGGAGAATTCGACCGACACTCCGGAAGCGTACAATGATCCGACATTTGCCTATACTGATTGGGAAGGTCCGAGAAGTACTATTACTATTGCTTGGGAAGATGGTGCGGATAATTTTGAACGTAATCTTGAACGTATCATCACTCAAAAGTGGATTGCTAATTTCCCTTTAGGTGTTGAGTCATGGAGTGAACTCCGCCGTACAGGATATCCTCATCTTATGCCGGTTATAGAAAACAAAAGTGGTGGTAGCATCAGTTCCGAGCATATGATCCGTCGTTTGTGGTATCCGCCTACAGAATATACTGAAAATCTTTCGAATATCAATTTGGCGATAGGTATGTTAGGAGGTCCTGACAATGGGGGAACGAGATTGTGGTGGGATAAGAAATCTTATCTCAATTGACGAGAGAGTTTGAATACGAATAAAAGAATGAAAAAGAATTTATATGAAAACAATAATATATAAACAATTCATTTATAGTCTTCTGTTTTTAACGGCTTTTTTATTGCCTGTTGCTTGTGATGACTGGAATGAACCTGAAATTGTAGATATTGATATTAATAGTGCGAAAGAACAGAATCCGGAACTATGGGCGCGTTATATGCAGGCATTACGTACCTACAAACAAAGTGAACATTACTTGTCATATGCGCACTTTGATAATTCTCCGGAAAAATCGCTAAATGAAGGTAGTTATCTTCGGTCATTGCCGGATTCGTTGGATATTGTGACCTTGGGTAATTCTCATCAAATCTCTGATTATGATCGGGAGGATATCCCTCTATTGCAGGAAAAGAGTATCCGGGTGCTTTATTTAATAGATTATGTAGCTCACGCCTCTTCCTTAACAGATATCACGGCATTAAATAGTTGGTTGGATAAAGAAATTGCTACGTCGGCCGAACTCAATCTGGACGGATTTGCTTTTACCGGTCTTCCGCTCTATAATGGAACTGATGCTGAATTGGCATCGTATAAAGAAAAATCACGGCTGATTGTTTCTAAATTATCTACTGCTACGGGACAGGATAAATTATTGGTATTGGAAGGAAATCCGGCTTTCGTTGATGAAGCAGACTTTGACAAATTGAATTATATTGTGTTGAATACTGCAGAGTTGACTAATGTTACCGATTTGAAATTGCAGGTGACGGGGATTCTTGCCAATAGTTTATTGTCTAAAGATAAATTATTGTTATCTGTTCAAATGGGCGGACAAGTAATTGATGAGACTGGTGTAAAACAAGAGGCTGTAACTTTAATGACTGACCGTGTGGTTGCTCTTGGTCCATTAGCTGGATTGGGAATTTATGCTATAGGCAATGATTATTATAGCCCGATAAGGAATTACGAGATTACACGAACGGCTATTCAACTAATGAACCCATCGAAATAAAAAAGAATTAATATGAAAAAGAATCTTATCATACATTTTATATTAGTATTGTTACTGAAAATAGGAGTAACAGGGTGTACCGAAGAGACTATCTCAATGAATGCGGACAGAATGCCTGACGAGACGGCTATGGATAATATTGCAGGTGCCCTGCGTAACACAACTACATTGACTAATAAAGCATTTATTGAGTTGACGGAAGGGGACGAATCTGCCACAGAGGAAATATTCTATTCACTGTCACAATCAGCCGGAAGCAGGTTGACTGTCACAGCCGTTGTAAACGAGAAGCTTGTAGAAGATTATAATGAGGAAAACAATTCCAAATTGAATACATTGCCGGCTGGGAATGTGGAGTTCGAAAATGGCGGAGTTCTTTCAATAGATGCTGGAGAACAAAAATCTGCCAAAATCAAATTTACTATATCCACAGCCGGACTGAATACTGATACTCCATATCTTTTGCCATTAACTATGGAAGAAATACCTACAGGAGTAAAGGTGGATACTAAGAAACAGGTGCTTTATTATATTGTGAATATTCGGAAAAGAATAACGACTTGTTATCCTAATAACCAGTATGAACAAATAGATATGCCGCCAATGCTACCTGATGCATTTGTTGTTTTCTATGTGAATACTTCAACTTATCAACCGTTGATAGCTGATGTTTATGGAATTCAAAAAATTAATCAGATAGATTATACTCAAACTTTACATAATATAGGTAGTATCGTGAATCTACGAATTGTGACAATGGACTATGAGTCTGCAACAGGACGTGCACTGCTCAATTTGAGTAGTGACATACGTGATGTGTTGGAAAAGGCGGATAAGTTTATTCGTCCGCTTCAGGAACACGGACGTAAAGTATGTCTTAGCATTGAAAATGGTAATAAAGGATTTGGCTTTTGTAATTTAAACGATATGCAGCTTGCAGATTTTGTTCAACAGGTGAAAAATGTGGTAGAACTTTATCGTTTGGATGGAATAAATCTCTGGGACAAAGTGAGTACTTATAACAAGGAAGGTATGTTTGCTATGAATACAGTCTCTTATCCTAAACTAATAAAAGCATTGCGGGATGCACTTCCTGAAAAGTTGCTGACAGTTGTTGATAAGGGAGAAGCTACTGAATATTTTTATGATGTAAATCGATGTGGCGGCATTGAGGTAGGTAAGTATATAGACTATGCGTGGCATGCGTATGATAGTGGAAAAGAAGTGGTACAGATTATAGAACCATGGGACGCAGAGCATCCTTATAGTGAATATACTCGTAAACCTATTATAGGGCTGGCACCGGAATGTTATGGAAGTCTGGTTATTCCATTATATGAAAAAGGAGAAAATCCTTTGAGAGATAAATCGCAATATAGGATGGTGGATTGGAAAATGAATAAGCGTAAAAAAAATAATATTGTTGTATATGCGTTTGATCTTACAGCCAATGAGCAAAATATGTATGAAGGAATGGTGAACGATATCGCGATAGGAGATGGCATTAACGCTATGATGGATGATGGTGCTTATTGGGGGCAATCCATCTATCCTCCTTATGATTGGGGATTTATTTCCGGTGAGTATTCTTATACTTATAAACCGTTGGACTGGCTTTTGCGCCAGATGTATAATGTGTATTCAAAAGGATGGGTACGTCCGTCCGGAATGTGAGAAATAAAATGAATCTTAAAACTAAGATATAATGAGTCTGATAATTCAAAACAAGAATATAATGAAAATAAGTAATAATTGTTTGGTCATGGTTTTCCTGTTATTAATAACAGGTTGTGACAACAAAGATTATACTAAGGAATCTCCTTTTGGTAATAGTGTATATATTGATGCGGCGAAAGTGAAGGATATAGCTAATTTCACATTTAATAATCTTAAACAGGATGGACAGCAACAGATTTCTGCTGTACTGGCATATCCTGCTGAGCAGGATATAGATGTCAGCTTTCGGACAGATCCTTCATTGATAAGTTATTATAATGCACGTTTAGGGAATAATTATGCAATGTTGGATGCTAAGTATTATAAGTTTTCTACCCAGCACGTTGTCATTCCTAAAGGAAATGTAGATTCAGAAATGGTCACTATTGAATTTTCCAACCTGATAGACTTGGATATTGACACTAGCTTTCTATTACCTGTTACTATTGGAAAAGCATCAGGAGGGATGAGTATATTGGACGGCTCTAAAAATATCTGTTACATAGTGCGTCGTTCCAGTGCTATAACTACTGCTGTCAGTCTTGCTAACAATTATTTTGAGATACCGGGATTTGTTGCCGGTAGTCCTACTGCTAATGTAGTAAACGGATTGAAGCAACTTACTTTCGAAGCTGTTGTTCGAGTGAATAGATTTGATCCTCTTACCGAAATCTCATCCATTATGGGTATTGAGCAATATTGTTTGTTACGTTTTGGTGATTCTGGCTTTCCTAGACAGCAATTGCAATTTGCGGCTAATGAAATGAAATTTCCAAATGCCAATGATGGTAAACTGTTGCAACCTGGTGAGTGGTATCATGTTGCCGTTACTTATGACACAGAGACAAAGGCTGCTATTATGTATGTAGATGGCAAAGAGCAGAGCCGCGTTGACGATTACGGAAATGGGGAAGCCATAAACCTTGGAAAACAGAAGAAAGGAGACTTTATGTTTAAGATAGGACACTCTTATGGAGACCCCGACGATATGAGTCGGCAATTAAATGGAGAGATTTGTGAAGTACGTATATGGAATGTGCTCCGTTCACAAGAAGAAATTTACAGGAATATGTATGATGTTGATCCCCGAACTACTGGTTTGAAAGCTTACTGGAAGTTCAACGAAGGTAAAGGAAATAACATTGCAAAAGACTTGACCGGTAATGGAAATGATGCTGTGGCTTATACAACTGCTATATGGCCGGAGGGGATTGAAGTACCGCAGAAAAATAAAGAGTAGCTTTCGGGAATAATATCTTGAAATGAAATTAGTGCAAATAAATCACCTTTGTTACATTGTGTTTCAAAGGTGATTTTTCTGTTTAGATTCAATTCTTTAAAATATCAGTCATTTTATCTTAGGCGATATATAATGTGCATTTGCTATAAGAATAATGCTTGGTGCTTTGGTTTTCTCGGATTTTATGTTCACCTTTGTATTGCATTACAATATTTAAGTCGTTTATATGTCTTAGGAGATCCTTAGTTGTCGTCAGTTGCAGGTATATATATACTTTGCAGTTAATGATAGTACGGCTCTGTGTTCCTCGTGTGGTAGGTTAATTACCCCACTCATATCCTAGGCTGCGGCTAATAGATTTGTAATGCAGCGGGGGATCAGGGTCGTATCTTTTTATTGAGATTTTTATATACCATTCTGCATTATTTTATAATAAAACATTGATTTTATTGGCTTTATAAGGAAATAGTCTTATCTTTGTAGGGCATTACATGTCTATTTTGCCGACTGGAAGCCAAGGAGCCTTTAGTCGTAAACGACTACGAACATATTTTTAATATGTTCGTAGTTTCGCGATATTACGGTTCTGTCCCCGTGTGGAGGGTTAATGCCCCCACTGTATCCTAGGCTTCGGCATAGATATGTAATGCAACGGGTCAGCAGGACCGTATTTTTTATATTGATTTAGAACTTGACTCTGTAAAGACCCTGTAAATGACCCTGTAAATGGGAAAATTTAGCAATATAAATATTATTTTATGTATCGCTTATCGTATTGATTGAGTAATGAAACGTGCGATATAGTTTAGTGATTATGCAAAGTACAATTCTCAAAGTTATGTTTTGACGTTCGGGATAAAACTCTTTTTCCTCTTACTGAACTATCTGAATTTTTCAGATAGTTGCATCTTCTTGTATTTCTTCTGATTCGTAATAATGGAAGTCTTTTTATCTTTTTGTATATTAATCTGAATATTGATTTGGGTAAGAGAGTGTACGTTAAATATAATTATGGTTTGAGATGGTTATTCTAATGTAAATGTAATACTTCACTTAACTTATCTCCAATAATTTTCTTCTCATTACTACCAATAGTAGACAATCTCACCAATGAAATTCCGTACAACTCTAAAATATGATTCTTTTTAATATCACGTTCTGACTGACTCGTCCCCGATTTGTGGAATGTATAACCATCTGTTTCAATAGCCAATATCGGTTGTTTACTCACACGATTATAAATTAGAAAATCAATATGAGTATTTATATTTTCAGCATATTTGCTTTCCTCTTCATTCAATAGAGAATAATCCTGAATCAACATATAGAGTGGTAAATGGCAAATGATATTCAAATGACGCATATTGATATTCTCTTTCAGAATATCTTCAAGTAAGGCGAATGTAAGATTCTCGGAATCGTATTCGGATATTTTCTTGTGTTTTTTCAAATAGGCAATTCGAGCATCTGTATATTGCTCATATAGATAATCGAATATAGAATGAATCTTACTGGTGGAAACAGTGCCATTGTTATATTCGATATAAGCAATCAAATCGCTGATATTGCAGTCTTTGGGTTGTTCGTTTCCCGATACGACTAAATAGAATTGTGACTTAGCCCGCGAAACAGCAACATTGAGCAGGTTTGGATCGTCAGAAAAGGAAGTGATGACATCGTCGACAGTAGTCATAATGATAGCATCCTTTTCTCTTCCCTGAAACTTATGGACTGTTGCGACATCAATATCCTCTTCAAGTGCGGATTTTACTGCATCTACTTGTTTGTTATATGGAGCTATGACGCCAATTTCATCTGTTTCATAAGATAGATTCGGTAGTACTTCCTCTTTGATAACATCTATTTCCCGTTGATTCATGTGACTGCGGGAGTGGTTACCTTTGGCTGTCCGTATGGCACAAATGACATCCTCTTCTCCTTTATCACGTGTCATGATGACAAGATCTCCACCATAAAATTTCTGATTACAGAAGTTGATGATTCGGGGATGGCATCAATAATGTTCCCGTAACAAGGTCTGCGGTACAAATGACCAATCAGGGATAAAGTTTAGATGACTTCGATGGATGGCGCTTTCTCGTCCAAAATTGGCATATGTTTTTTAAGCGCTTCTATAATTCTTTCTTTTTTATCCGTTTTCATCATTCTCAGAATCAATTTAGGATATTCATTTGATGATAACTTTAGAATACTTGAAATTTGGAGGTGTAAGCTTTTCCGATTATAGATTTTCAGTAGGTTATCATAATCTTGCGATGTAACTATGGCATCAATTTTCTGTTTAGATTGGTTATATATTTGCGGAATATCAATAGAATTCACAATCTTTTGTGCTTGCGCCTCTAAAGCTTCCATTGTATTTTCACTAGGTTTTGTGTAACATTGAAGTTTATGGCGGATTTCTCTAGAACAAATTGAACATAGTTGTAAATTATATTCTCTTTTAAACTTGTTGAATAAAAACTGTTTTACCTGATTAAATGTTTCATTAGGTTCTAATGCTTGGTTCTCTGCCACTAGTTTTATTATATCCTCGATTAGGTATAAATTTTCGACTTCAGCCACATCTAGCGTGTAAATATTCGATTCCTTATAGCATGAAATCTCTGCTTCCGTCATATAATCACGATCTATTAGCCCTTTTATGCTATAATTATGCATGTTTTTTATTCGCTCATTATTGAATGATTTTGTCATTTCTATGACTTTAGAGCAATCATGGCATGGAATTATGTTATAGTTACTGTAAACGAAAGGGTATAATTGATTATCGTAACTTCCTCTTTCTCCTTCGACAAATAGAACAGGTTTTCTATTGCCTAATACCTCAAACATTAAACTATCAGGAATATTTTCATCGGGATCTAATATTTTAATATCCCATCGGTTATTGCCAAAATATGACTTAACCCATATTTTAGTTGCTTCTTTTCTTGAAGCAGCAAAGTCTAAATCATGAGTTATATATATGAATGTTTTGTTTGGACAGAATTCTTCAATTTTATCCCATAAACGATACATAATAGATTTGTGCAAATGTATTTCAGGTTCATCTATTATGATTGTCATATCATTCGGCGCAATAAGGCATTGACCTAATAGATAAATTGTTACTCTTTCTCCATCAGACATTTCTTTGGCATGATATTCCTCTGATGAAGTAGTTTTGGCTTTTATCTTTGCATCCTCAAGAATAATTTGTCTATGAGGATATATAGCATTCCATATAGAAGTAATTTTGTCTATAATCATTTGTGGAACATCGGCTTTCGTTTCACCTCTTTTTTCTTTATCCTTACAGTCTATAACATAAGCTCTATCCTCTTTATTTAAACGAGCAAAGATAGCAGATAAAACGCTGTCATAATCATCTATTAGTTTAGTAGTTAATCCATTCCCCCAATTCCATTTGTAATTTTTATCATGGTGAAGTTCTTCACCATAATATATTTTATTCCATGCCGCTTCTTCGCTTTTGATAGTGATACTATCCGGGATTGACAATGCTCTTTGAGCTGAAATTCTAAGGACTTCTCCATTTGCTGATTGCTGTTCAATCCAAGCACCTAGATGGCTTTTTCCACTTCCATTTGCGCCTACAATAACAAAATTTTGTACACTCTCAATTTTTGTAGGTTTATTGTTCACAGGTATGATTATAGACTTGTTACTCATTGTTTTTTTCTGATAAATTATTGTATTTGATGTTTGGTTCAGCAGCTATGGTGTATGAACTGCTTTCAGGAAACTCATATTTCTTCGGGGCTTTCTGATAAAGAGGTTCTGAATCATCATTATCCGTTCATTGTTCGCATTGACGAATGACTGTTTCCAATGCATTAGCAGCTTCCTCGGGCGGATATTTATATTTCTTCAGCAACCGCTTTATCATTTTGCGCATTCCGGCTCTGGCAGATTCTTTTTTCTGCCAGTCAATGTTAGTTATCTCTTAATTTAGCTTCTATCTCTTCAATGGTAGGCATGGTACCTTCTACTTTTTCGGGATAGAACTTCTCCAGATCATATTCGGAAATACCCAAAGGTTGGCTGCTCGACTCCAAAGCATACTGAGCTTGTATGCGGTCTTTCTCTTTGCAAATCAGTAAGCCGATGGTTGGGTTATCCCGTCCTTCCTTACGCAGCAAATGATTGCAAGCTACCACATATCCACCTAATTGACCGATGTCGGCAAAAGCAAATTTACCGATCTTTACCTCTACCACTACATAGCAGGAAAGCGAAAGATTATAAAAGAGTAAGTCGATAAAGTTTTCCGTTTCGCCTATTTCCAAACGATATTCTTTGCCCACATAAGCGAAACCTGTACCCAGTTCAATCAGGAATCGGGTAATGTTATTCAGTAGAGCATTTTTGAGCAATCGTTCATTGTAACGCCCAGTTATACCCGTGAAAGCAAAATTGTAGGGGTCTTTGGTTAACTCCTGTGCAAGGTCGCTCATCGCATCGGGCAATGTTTTTGTAAAGTTAGTCAGTGCCTTGCCCTGCCGCTCATAAAGGTCGGTGCTAATGAAATTGAGCAGCATACTACGACTCCAGCCGTTCTCCACCGTCTGGTGAACATAGAACAGAGCTTTGTCTATATCGTCTTTCACTTTATCCATTATCAAGCAATGGTGTCTCCATGGGACTTCAAATATTCCACCAACTTGGTGGAATAATTCCGTTTCATTTTTTCCACCAAGTTGGTGGAAAGTTTTCAGAGCATCCTTGTATAACAAATAAAACTTCCTACAATAGTAAATGTTGCTCTTTGACAAACCAGCCGCATTGGGTATAGCTTCACGTAAATCTTTGCTCAATCGAGTGATAACACTTTCGCCCCAGCGTTCTTCTACGTGCAATTCAACAATGTCACGACCTAAAAGCCAGTTGAATTTCAACTGTTCCACATTTACTTTCACCGCTGCCTTTATTTGGCTTTGACGATAGCGACCGCAAAGGTCTTTCACCCATTGCAGATATTCTTTATCAAGTATGTTTATTGACTTGTTCATCGTAATCTATAATACTTCAGTTGTGTTAATTTTTAGCTCTCCTGACATCAGCTTCGGGAGAAGTGTGTCGCGTAGAATTGTTAACCTAATACTTTCCTGATCATTTCTTAGTATTTGGTCGAAATACGGTTTATTTATCTGCCTATTTTTGTAAAACAGATGATTCTTATTGTTATATGTATTGTATCTTATCCGCATTTTAATTAATGTATTTACGATGAGATAGTTTTTTGTCATTGTGATTAATGTTTATTTATGTACTCACTTTAAGTTCTTAGAAACTTTTAATGAGGTTGATGCAAAAGTAGAAAATAATTTCCATAGTGCTGTCGTACTTTAAATGAGAAGTAAATGTAGGTATTATTATTGATGTGATTGTTATAGTTGGAGTAAAATTTATTCTTTTGGTTGTTAGAATATGCAGAAACTCCTATTCTAACAAAAAAATATGATTTGCAATGAACATTCTAATTCAAGTTTAATACTTCGCTTAACTTATCCTCAATAATTTTCTTCTCATTACTACCAATAGTAGACAATCTCACCAATGGAATTCCGTACAACTCTAAGATACGATCCTTTTTAATATCACGTTCTGACTGACTCGTCCCCGATTTGTGGAATGTATAACCATCTGTTTCAATAGCCAATATCGGTTGTTTACTCACACGATTATAAATTAGAAAATCAATATGAGTATTTATATTTTCAGCATATTTGCTTTCCTCTTCATTCAATAGAGAATAATCCTGAATCAACATATAGAGTGGTAAATGGCAAATGATATTCAAATGACGCATATTGATATTCTCTTTCAGAATATCTTCAAGTAAGGCGAATGTAAGATTCTCGGAATCGTATTCGGATATTTTCTTGTGTTTTTTCAAATAGGCAATTCGAGCATCTGTATATTGCTCATATAGATAATCGAATATAGAATGAATCTTACTGGTGGAAACAGTGCCATTGTTATATTCGATATAAGCAATCAAATCGCTGATATTGCAGTCTTTGGGTTGTTCGTTTCCCGATACGACTAAATAGAATTGTGACTTAGCCCGCGAAACAGCAACATTGAGCAGGTTTGGATCGTCAGAAAAGGAAGTGATGACATCGTCGACAGTAGTCATAATGATAGCATCCTTTTCTCTTCCCTGAAACTTATGGACTGTTGCGACATCAATATCCTCTTCAAGTGCGGATTTTACTGCATCTACTTGTTTGTTATATGGAGCTATGACGCCAATTTCATCTGTTTCATAAGATAGATTCGGTAGTACTTCCTCTTTGATAACATCTATTTCCCGTTGATTCATGTGACTGCGGGAGTGGTTACCTTTGGCTGTCCGTATGGCACAAATGACATCCTCTTCTCCTTTATCACGTGTCATGATGACAAGATCTCCACCATAAAATTTCTGATTACAGAAGTTGATGATTCGGGGATGGCATCGATAATGTTCCCGTAACAAGGTCTGTGGTACATTTGGAATAACTTTGCAGACAGATTGCAAAAAACTCATATTGGCACAATCATATTCCGGTTTAATTAGGCACGCATTAGCGATAAAGTTTAGCGTTTCCTTATTTTCTTCCGTGACCACATTGGGAAGTTGCATGGTGTCGCCGACAATGATTGCATTTTTAGCACATGACAAAGCTAAAGCTCCGGTTTCAACGGAAACCTGCGACGCTTCGTCCATAATGATATAATCATATATAGCATCTCGTTGCAGACTGCTTAATGATGAAAAGGTTGTACTTAAGATAATAGGGTATTCTTTTTGTACCTCTCGCCAATTATTTTTTAGATCAGGGAGCGTAAAGATGGGCTTGTCATGATTATTGCCATAGGTATGAAATAACTGATTCTTTAGATGTTTCATTGATGTATCGGCCATTTGTCTAGCCATTTCTGCTGCATCTTTGTTGGCAAGCTCCTTTTCTAATGTGTCTATTTCGACTTCCAGCTCTGCATACTTTGTTTGGTAGAATAAGATTTGGAAGTCGGCGATAATCAAACTCATCTCCCGTTTATAGAAACCTTTATCGGGGATTTTACAAATCGCTTTGCTTCTGAATTTAAAGAATAACCATTTCAACCGTTGAATAAAAGCTGCTATTCCCCGAAGACTTGATGATTGTTCTTTTTCTGCAAATTGTTGACATTCATTCCATAAATTCAGAAGGTCTGCCGAGCTGGAACTCTTTCGTTGTTGGAGAGTAATTTCTTTTGTTCCGAACTCTTGCAGATAATGTTGCCACTCTATTTTTAAAGCTTGTATTTCCTGTCTTGCCATGGCAAGGCGTTCCTGTTTGGAAAATATGCTTTTTAGTTCTTCTGTCTGATGATGTATCTGATTGAGAAATTGAGGTTGGTCGGCATCCGCATCATGCCATGACTCAAAGTCCTCCGGATATTGTTTTTCCTCTTCTTGAGTCTCGATGAATTTCTCTTTGTTAACTGTGCTGCCAAGCAATGCAACAATGAATCCCATATCGTATTTGGATAACTTCTCAAGTACATTGACGATGGCGGAGTTATTATTAGATACTACTTGAACAGTCTTACCACGCACAAGGATATTGGCAATGATGTTCAGAATCGTTTGGGTCTTTCCAGTTCCCGGAGGTCCTTGTACAACACTGATTTGATTCTCAAAAGCTGCCTGGACTGCTTTTTGCTGGCTTGCATTACAACCGAAAGGAAAAATCAAGGTTGAGGCAGTCCGGGTCTGCATTTTATATTTTTGAGGATTCAGATATACAGCAATAGCTCTGTTGTTTGCGATGAAATGAATCTTTTCATATTGTTTTGCCAATAGCTTCGTTCCGTCATCAGCTTTCAATTCGTTCGCATCGGCAACTTTCTTCAAATATTCGAATATACTTTTCGAACGACTCTCTCCCAAGCATGATTCGATAATTTCTAAGTCCTTTTCTCTGTAATCATACTCTTTACCATTCAGAAAACGAATGTGCCAATACCTGTGTGATCCGGCCTTAAAAATAGATAAGGCTTTAATGTTCGATAAAGCTCTTCCTTTACTGATTATTTGATAATTATTGGGGTCCGGTTTGTCCGGATCAGTCAGCCAAAGGACATTTTCTTCTTTGTAAGTATACGCACTAGGAACATTTCGGAATACTATCTTATAGCTGCCATCATAATTCTGGCAGCTTTCTATTTCGGGAGTCCTGATTTGACCTTTTATAATAATCAGATTTTCGGAAGTATCTATCATAGGCTTGTGTGTAAATATAATAGGTCGTGCTGCTGTTTTTATTTATTATTTTGGATATAAAAGTAAGAATATTTTCCAGAATATCAAAACTGAAGTAGAAAAAATAGTGAATGACTTTATTCAGCTTTATATTGTTATAAATATAGAGTGAGATTCGGTTTGGGAGTATTGAACGTGATAAAAGAGATTTGTTTTGCCAATGAAATCATTATCTTTGCAAGGTATACATTAATGAACAAGGAGGATATTATGCTTGCATACACATATATTGAACACGGAAAGTTTGAATTGCAGGAGAAAGCGAGACCGGAAATAAAGGATTCACGGGATGCAATTGTACGTGTAACACTTGGTAGTATTTGTACGAGTGATCTTCATATAAAACATGGTAGTGTGCCGCGTGCTGTACCTGGAATAACTGTCGGGCATGAGATGGTAGGTGTAGTAGAACAAGTGGGGGCTGATGTCACTTCGGTGAAGCCTGGTGACAGAGTGACTGTGAATGTCGAAACTTTCTGCGGTGAGTGTTTTTTCTGCAAGCATGGATATGTGAACAACTGTACTGATCCTAATGGTGGTTGGGCTTTAGGTTGCCGAATTGATGGCGGTCAGGCGGAATATGTCAGAGTTCCTTATGCGGATCAAGGTTTGAACCGTATTCCGGATACTGTGAGTGATGAGCAAGCCTTGTTTGTCGGTGATGTACTTGCAACAGGTTTTTGGGCAGCACGTATCTCGGAAATTACCGAGGAAGATACTGTTCTGATTATCGGTGCCGGACCTACCGGAGTTTGTACTTTGCTATGTGCAATGTTGAAGCACCCTAAGCGTATCATTGTCTGCGAAAAGTCTCCTAAAAGAATTCGGTTTGTCCACGAGCATTATCCTGATGTGTTAGTAACGGAGCCTGAAAATTGCAAGGATTTTGTGATTCAAAACAGTGACCATGGTGGCGCAGATGTTGTTTTGGAAGTAGCGGGGAGTGATGATTCTTTCCATTTGGCATGGGATTGTGCTCGTCCTAATGCTGTTGTCACCATAGTAGCCCTCTATGACCAGCCGCAACTTCTTCCTTTACCTGATATGTATGGCAAGAACCTGATTTTTAAAACAGGGGGAGTGGATGGTTGTGATTGTGCCGAGATTCTCAAACTGATTGAGGAAGGGAAAATTGATACTACTCCTCTTATTACACATCAATTTCCATTGAATGAGATTGAGGAGGCTTACCGTGTCTTTGAAAACAAGTTGGATGGGGTTATTAAAGTAGCTATATCAGGAAATAAATGAAAATTAAATAGAAATCACATATGAAGAATATACTGATAGTGAGCAATAGTGATACGTGTCGCAGTCGTATGGCGCAGGAGATTTTAAACTCGTTCGGTAGAGGTATGAAGATTAGTACTGCCGGTGTTTTGGTTGGAAATTCTGTCCCTGATGTTGTTTGCCTGGTGATGGAACAGAATGGGTATGACTTTTCACGTAGAAAGCCTTGTGATGTTGCGACGTATGCCCAGCAGACATGGGATTATGTTATTACTCTTTGTCCGGAAGCGGAGGAAGTGCAAAAGGAAATGCAGGGGGTAGTGAGAAAATATGTTTCTTTTAATTTTGCAGATCCTTTTCGGGGAGGTATTCATGCCGATGATGAACAGGAAGAACGGGTGGTGGCACTATATGACGCTATGCATAAAGAACTGTATGAGTTTTTTCGGAGTGAATTAATGGAGAAACTCTTGCCTCGCTGTTCTTGTGGGGCGAATACATATTGTAGGTGCGAGTAGGAATATATATGTGTCTCGTCCGGTGATGATGGCAGAGTTGCTTAATCTTTAACACGAAGTTGCCAGAAAGCGATAGCGGATGCGGCAGCTACATTGAGTGAATCTACCCCGTTTGCCATAGGGATGCGGACCACATAGTCCGCCTCGGTAATTGTTTCGTTTCGAAGACCGTCACCCTCGGTTCCCATCACAATGGCTAACTTGGGTTCGGTCGCTAAGATGGGACTATCAATAGAGATTGATTTCTCTGTAAGTGCCATAGCGACTGTGCGGAATCCCAGTTTATGCAGTTCATTGGGAGAACCATCTAACCAAGCCCATGGTATCAGGAAAACAGATCCCATTGAAACTCTGACTGCACGTCGGTTCAATGGGTCGCAAGAATTGCGTGTCAGTAATATGGCATCTATCCCAAGAGCGGCTGCAGAACGGAAAATAGCTCCAATGTTGGTAGTGTCTACCACACCTTCAATGACTGCGATACGCCGTGCGCCTTTACATATTTCTTCTACACTTTTCGGTGTCGGGCGGTGCATGGCACAGAGGACGCCACGTGTGAGTGTATATCCGGTCAATGTGGCAAGCAGTTCTCTTGTACCGGTATAGACAGGTATATCATCACAACGTTCAATGATATCAGCAGCATCACCAGTGATATGCTTCTGCTCGCATAAAAGAGCTAAAGGTTCATAACCGGCATTTAGAGCTACATTAATAACTTTTGGACTTTCTGCAATAAACAGTCCCTTATCAGACTCGATACGATTACGTAATTGAGCTTCAGTGAGAGTACTGAATATTTCTATTCTGGGATCAGTTAAGGAATGTATTTCTATAATGGGCATAGGATTTCTTACAACTATCTACTTTATTATACCAAATTATACCAATGATTGCATCTGCTTTTTACTTGCCGATGCAACATGTAGAACTATTTAATTATGAGAATCTTACGCTTAAAACGGTAGAAAACCTTTTCTTACTTGTTCCGCGGTAGAAAAAATGGCCATTTTTGCCGTTCCAACGTTCGTTCTCTTGAGTCATGGAAAAACTGAGTTTTCCATCCAGAAGTACACCTCTTTTTCTAAGTACAAAGGTACGATTTTTCTGTCATATTATCGCCAACTGTTGTCAACTAAATGCATTGAGATAGTATATTCTTTCCTCGAAAAGAGAAAAAGTATTGTAGTAAGTTTTGATTTTGCTGGTAAAAAGAAAAATTATGGCAAAGCCATTTCTTCTTTTCCCTTCTTTTGACTTTACTTTATTATCCGTATATATGAGTACGACATTAAAGTAAAGTTGTTTTTTCTTTTCACGGCAAGTGCATATAGGTACGAAATATACGTGAAAATATCGTCGATTATGTCAACTAATTGCAGGACGCTCTCACTTGTCGATCTTCAATCGTGAATCACGATGGCTGCTTGTCTGTCGTATACATTATCTATATCTATGACTCCTCGTTTTACGGGGTCATCCTATTCTACACGTTCCAATGTTGAATCCATGATTAACGACGAGGCTGTGTTTTACCACGTCATCTTCTTCCGCTATTTTCATCTACGACTATTTAATTTTGCAGCCAAAAGAAAATCTAATGTCTTGTTGTAGGGGTGCACTGTTTTAGTGCATCCCCCATTTGAATGTATGAATCGATTACTCGGTGTTTTACCGAGTCTTTAGATTCTGTATGATGATAGAGGCAACCATATTCGGTTCTAACTTCTGCAGAAGGTGGTTAGCTCTGTACCTCCAGGGGTGACCGTTTCAGTTACTCCTTTGCATAACCAAGTTCACCTTTCTCATCGATAAACATCTCATTATGCTTGTGAAAAGAAAATCTAATGATTCATGGTATGAAGCCCTGTTTTAGGGCGTCAATATAAAAGTAGGAGATTATTCGAACCAATGTCGCAAATCGCTATGGTGGTTTGACTAGGGCATCGTAACGAATTGTTGCATACGCAAACTCTCTTTTCAAAAAGAGAAAAAATCATGGCATGTGATAGTGGTGGGACGTTTCATCCTATCATCATTTAATAATACGCTATGCACGTGATTAAAGCAAGTTAATTACGTGATTGGCTTGAGGTCGTGATTCCCGCCCCTGTTTACTTCTATTTAGAATCTTGGAGCCAGATTCGTTGATGTAAGTCATCAGTTGCTCACCGCAGGAGCTAGGGGGTAACGTTTGGTTACATCCCTTTCATCTACATGTTGAACAGTAGCATCATAGATTCTTCTGTATCCTAATGCTAAATTTTACTTGTGATAGGGTGTTCGATTTTAGAACATCCCTCTCTTCGTTAATAAAGGTGACGGATTGACTTCCTCGTTGAAGGTTCTCCAAAAGGGAACATACCACCTTTCTCATCAACAACCGTCTCATTTTCGGGTGAAAAGAAAATTATGGCAAAGCCATTTCTTCTTTTCCCTTCTTTTAACTTTACTTTATTATTCGTATATATGAGTACGACATTAAAGTAAAGCTGTTATTTCTTTTGGTGGCAATCATTATGGAAAATGTGAAGTTCGTCCACTATTTAAGGGCGGATTATGTGAAATGTATGCTTGTTAGGTCTAAAAAAGATTTTTAAATCATATTTTTCGATTGAAATATTCCGTCAAAAGAAAGAAATGAGTAGTTTTGTGTTATAAATATCAGCATAATACAGATAAACCCTATATTATGCAGATAACTATTAGTTTAATGATAGATACGACTGCTTATGAAAGATTTTTACGAATACTCTACTCCCGAATTGGTACGTATGTTAGGTGAACGCTTCAAGGAATTTAGAATGCGATGCGATCTGACTCAAAAAGAAGTATCGGAACTATCTGGTGTTGGCCTTACTACTATACACAAGTTCGAGAATGGTACAGCTGGAAATATTTCATTGTCAACATTCATTCTATTACTGAAAGTGATTGGACAAATCAACTATTTAGATGACTTACTACCAGAGTTACCCCCATCACCTTATCTTATGCGAAGAAATGAAAAGAAAGCACAACGTATAAGACATAAAATTTTGAAAAAATAGGATGGATTTATGGTTATAATCAGCCAAATCGCCTAAATAAAGTGAGATTTGGCTAGATATGATAAAAAAACAGATGAAAATCGAAGAAGCTATACTTTATTGCCTCGCAAGTCAGAACAGAGGAATGCGGACTGAGCAGATTGCAGAAATGATTAACCGTCAACGGTTACATATTCGCAAGGATGGACAACCAGTTACGTCCAATCAGGTTTATGCGGTGATTTGTCGCTATCCCGATATGTTTGTTAAGGCAGAAGGACGGATAATGTTGATGATTTGAAAGCATTTGTGAATATTATGAATAAGGTTTATACTTTATCTTTTCCAGAAGCCCGAAATGCTGTTGTCTCAGGGGATATCCATGGAGACTTCAATCTCTTGGTGTATAAACTTTGTGTGCAGTATCAAATGAAGGACACCGTGCTAATAGTGGCTGGTGATTGTGGGTTTGGATTTGAAAAGAAGGAGTATTACGAGCAAATGGCAAGGCGTAATGCTAAAAGAATGAACGAGGCCAATAATTGGATTGTATTCGTGCGTGGCAATCATGATAATCCTCTTTATTTTGATGGCAAGCAATTCAAACATAAACGCTTTATTGCTATTCCCGACTATTCTATTCTTATGGCCTGCAAACATACAATACTTTGCGTTGGTGGTGGAATCTCAATTGACCGTCGATATCGTATGGAAGAATGGAAGAATTATTGCGTAAAGCATAGAATACACTCCAATACAGAAGATAAATTTAGTAAGAACTTTTATTGGTCCGATGAAGCTCCGGTTTATAATGATGAAATGCTCACTCTGATAAACCAAAAGTTTGCTATCGATACAGTAATTACTCATACAGCTCCCGACTTTTGTGAACTGATAAACAAGAACGGATTGCATTCTTTTGCTGCTTCGGATGAAAACTTATTGAAAGACGTAGAGGATGAACGAACAACAATGACAAAGCTATATGACCGCCTTGTTTATGATGCTCACCCTCTTACGCATTGGTATTATGGCCATTTTCATCAGTCATGGCATTCCTCTATTGAAGGAGTGTTGTTCAAGATGCTTGATATAATGGAATTTACATCTATTAATTATTAGAGATTATGTTAGCATACACATACATAGAAAAAGGAAAGTTCGCTTTGGTGGAGAAACCGAAGCCTATACTCATTGAACCTACCGATGCCATTGTTCGCGTAACAATGAGCAGTATTTGCACTAGTGACCTGCATATCAAGCATGGCAGTGTACATCGTGCTGTTCCGGGCATCACCGTAGGCCACGAAATGGTAGGAGTGGTTGAAGATGTTGGCTCTGAGGTAACCAATGTAAAGCCGGGTGATAGAGTGATCGTAAACGTAGAGACCTTCTGCGGAGAGTGTTTCTTCTGCCAAAATGGTTATGTGAACAACTGTACCGATCCGAATGGTGGTTGGGCGTTGGGATGCCGCATCGATGGTGGACAAACCGAGTATGTTCGTGTACCGCTTGCTAATCAAGGCTTGAACCACATTCCCGATAGCGTGACCGACGAGCAGGCTTTGCTTGTTGGTGATGTCTTGGCCACAGGATTTTGGGCAGCTCGCATTTCAGAGATTACCGAAGAGGATACCGTACTGATCATAGGAGCTGGACCTACGGGAATCTGTACTCTTCTTTGCGTGATGCTTCATAAGCCCAAGCGTATCATTGTATGCGAAAAGTCTGAAGAAAGACGTCGTTTTGTGCAAGCGCATTACCCTGAAGTACTGCTCACTACTCCTGAAGAGTGCAAGGAATTTGTATTGAAGCATAGCGAACACGGAGGTACTGATAGAGTGCTCGAAGTGGCTGGGGCTGATGATACCTTTCGCTTGGCGTGGGAGTGTGCCCGTCCCAATGCTATCGTTACTGTGGTAGCCCTCTACGACCAGCCTCAGGTGCTTCCTTTGCCTGATATGTACGGCAAGAATTTAACCTTCAAAACGGGTGGCGTGGATGGATGCGATTGCGAGGAGGTGCTTCGCCTTATTGAAGCAGGAAAGATTGACACCACTCCGCTCATCACGCATCGTTTTCCATTGAGTGAGATTGAGGAAGCCTACCGCATCTTTGAGAACAAACTGGATGGAGTGATTAAGGTGGCTATCATTTAATTTGAAGAGACCATGCAACCTCCGAAGATAGATAACTCCACCCAAGAAGAACGGCGAGCCTATGTCCTCGAAGTCTGGAAATGCCTACACGATTGCGAGGCGTGTGGCAAGTGTCGTATCCTGAAAGGTCGAGATGCCGAAATCCTCTATGCTGACTACATTGAGGGTAAGCGAAGTTATATGGATATTACATTGGAGATTAGAAATCGTTCGATCAGATAGCTATGTCCATTTGTTGCTATATGACACCCATGAGTTGATAAAAACAGTTTGAAACCTTCGGAAATCGCTCTAAAATCAAAGGATTTCCAAAGGTTTCAGCGTGCTTTTCGATCTAATTAGATGAATCTTTTCTTTTCTCCTTGATTTTGATATGAGCCATAGAAATAAGGAAGCATTCTATAAGGTGACAATACCGAATTATTTGCAATATTCCGGTATTACAAATATTGTTCTTGCAATGAATATCAAAAAGAGATGTAATATGCTTATGGTTAGGTTGTTATATATGTAATTTATAGTGTAGGACGAAGCTTATAGGTGAAATTTACGACTGTTTATACCGATTTATTTGCAATATTTCGGTATTCCATTAGCCAGCATTGGAAGTGTTACTCTTAATTCTGATTATTAAGTGTATAATACTGATAAAACAATATAAATATGCGAGAATCTGCTATATTTAGAGAATTAATTACTATCTTTGCATTGGAAGTCAAATTGTCGTGTATGAAACTTAATAGAATTAAGACTGTTTTAGTGGAAAAAGATATGTCCCAAACAAAATTGGCAAATGAGTTGGGAATGAGTTTTAGCACAATAAATGCCTATTGTTGTAATAGGCAACAGCCATCCTTGGAATTGCTTTATAAAATATCTGAAATATTGTCAGTTAGTGTAAGAGAACTTTTGTTTGACAACAAGAAAACAGTATAGCTTATGGATAAGAATCTGAAAGATATAACATATTTCATTTCGTTCTGTATTGAACAATACATGAATGAAAAAGGTATAAACGAGGATGAAGTTATCTCGATATTCTCAGAGTATGGTGTTTTTGATTATTTGAAAGATTATTTTGATGTTCTCCACACTCAAAGTAGACAATGGCTTGTTGCGGATATTGAGGAATTTATAAACGATAGAAAAAAAATAAGCATATGATTCTTTATCACGGAAGTATAGAAATTGTTGATAACCCAGAGATCCGTATCCCAAGCAGATCTTTGGATTATGGTTCAGGGTTTTATACAACAACATCTTTTAAACAAGCTGAAGATTGGGTTAAACGGAAATTGAATACAAACATTCACACTGGTTACGTCAATGTGTATGAATTTGACGAGAATATGATTGAGGGTCTTAAATCCTTGCTTTTTGAATCACCCACTGAAGAATGGGTTGATTTTGTGATGGATAACCGCACTAACAAAGATTTTAATCACGATTTTGATATTGTATATGGTCCGGTTGCCAATGATAAAGTATATGCCGCTTTTGCACTCTATGAAGGAGGTATTATCGATAAGCAGAATCTTATCTCTGAATTAAGAGCATACAAATTAGTAGATCAATATCTATTTCATACAGACAAGGCTTTAAAGGCCTTAAAATTCATCGAAGCTAAGGAGGTCACATTATGATAGGCGAAATTAACCAAGGCAATCTACACTTACTATTACCTTCAAAGGTAAGCTGGTTGGCAAGCATGCTTGTTGAGTATAAGGGATTGAGTATTGTTGATGCCATTAAAAAGGTCTATGCTTCTAATTTGTACAAAAAACTTAAGATTGAAAGTACAAAGACATGGCATTTAGGGCCAGTTGCATTGTATCAAGAATTAGAATCAGAACTCACATAAACTTTTTTATATACTCTGTATATAACCCATTATCAGGCAATTTACGTCTTGAAAATTGTGCGAGTATGCTTTGATAAATTGAAGAAAAAAGCATTACCTTTGCAGTCCATTTAGGTATAATCTGTAAAAAGTTAAAGATGCAGCAAAATAGAATGAACATATTAGCAACCACTCTTGATCGAGGCACAAAATGCTTTGAGGGTATGCTGTATACCACTATTTCATGCATTGAACCAACAGCCTCTATTGGGAATACTATCCAACAGAAACATACGCGAACCAGGATATTATAGATGCAGATATCTTAGTTACGAAGAATAGACAAGAATCGTTGGAAAGTCCCTACCAAGCTTTTCAACGATTCTTTGTTTATGCCCATTGGTGACGTCTTCCTCTCCGTCATTTCCGTCCAATGGAAATCAACAAACTTTATAATTAACCACGCAGTGATGCGTACAAAAGAAGAAGAGATTATGAATTACAAATTTGACGAAGCAAAGGTGTATTTTACATCAGATACTCACTTTAATCATGCCAATATCATCGGTTTTTGTAGTCGTCCGTTCAAGAATGTGAATGAAATGAACGAAACCCTCATAACGAACTGGAATCGTGTAGTAGGAGCGGACGATATTGTCTTTCATCTAGGTGACTTTTGTTTAGGTGGCTCTGCGGAATGGACAAATGTACTGAACAGATTGAATGGGAAAATCTATCTTATTGTCGGGAACCATGACATGAAGAATCTCAGGCAAAGCTATTACGATAGATTTGAAGAGATTGTAATGCAGAAGCACATAGAGATTGGAAAGCAGAAGATTTATCTGAACCATTGTCCATTCTTGTGCTATGGAGGAGCTTACAAAGATACTTGGCAATTGTTTGGCCACGTTCACACCAGCAAGAATAATACAGGAAAGGATGCATCCCGATTGAATATGCTATTCCCTACACAATATGATGTAGGTGTAGACAATAACAACTTTACTCCTGTTTCTTTTGACCAAGTCAAGTCAATAATACAGAAGCAGATTGAACAATTTAACAAGAATAACAGAAATGGAAACTAATGATAGGCAGATAATATTTAACAGGCAATTCTTCATTGACTTGGCAAAAAATGCGGAATTGAACGTCTCGCATATTAGAGAATTGTCCGAAGTTGAGAATTATGAAATAGTTGTTGGCGACAAGTTGCTTGATATGCTTGTTGAAGTACAGTCCCAATTTGAACGATTGGAAGCTATGGGTGATGACGACTTCAGAGCATTTCACATAGAGATTCCTCGTCCTACTCTTGATGAATGGGGAAACTGCGAAGAGGGAATTGCTGACGGTGAGTATAAAAACCGTGAGGAGTATATAGAAGATTGGAAATCATATAACCCAATGGAAACTTATTGGTTCCATGTAAGTGTTGCGAGATACAATGAATATCGTTCCTTGATTTTCAACAACAAGAAACTTCGACATTTTGTAATCACCAACCGATCATCGTATGCATTGCGAGAATCCGGCTTTCAAAATGGCCAATGGTATGAGGATTGTTTGACAAAGATATTTTCATACTTGAAGATCTTGATTGATGCCATAGTGTCTAATCCTGATGGTTATAATGATTATGTATCAAATAATCTCCCTTATCAGTTGCGATATGGTCGCATCGCTCGAAAAGATCTCAATAGGATTGAGCCTCGTTTCAAGATAGAAGTTGAAGATAGAGAGTGGGCAATAAAAGCATTGGAAGCCTCTATACGAAATGAAATTGCAGAACCACTAAGCACAATGACGATCAGACAGTACTGTAAATATTTTCGTATAGGTCATGAAGCTTATGTCCGTTATCACCAAAAGATATCTCCAAAGTATACCAGGCGTATAATTCCGAAGGATACCCCTGAAGAACTGTTGGATGTAGCATATTACAATAGGGCGGAATTTAAGCAAATAGATAATAAATACAATCTCGACAGTGAGGCCGATTTTAAGAAGTTCGCAAGAGACCACTATGGAGAATTGGGCTTTTCACGTCTGAATATTTGTGCATCCAACTTTCAAAGAAAAGGCTGGGTAATAGATGTGTATAATAGCTATTCTGCTAACGTTGATGTTGCAATAGATGTTGCCACTGCTATATTTAAGTCCGGTGCGCCATTGGAGATATCTGATGCAGAAAAGTTGTTGAAAATACTCAATGAGCAAGATTATGTTGGCCTTTTGCCACGTACTTTCCATGACTACATGAATCACCACGATGAGGGAACAGTTTATGAATTGCCATGGGAGTACCAACTTCGTGATAAGTCAGAATCTCTGCTTACAAAAGCTCAATATGATGAAATAATCTCTCTGGCCGAGTGGGATGAAATAGAAAAAGTTAAAGTTAAAAAGTAACGAATAAAATTATGAAGATACAATACGCATCTGACATACATTTGGAGTTGTCAGATAATTCAAGATTTATAAAGAGTATGCCATTTGAGGTGGCTGGAGATGTTCTGGTCTTTGCTGGTGACACTGGCTATCTACGGGATAGAACATTGCCGAACTTGAAATTTTGGAAATGGGCATCTGCCAATTTTCGTGAGGTGCTACTAATTCCTGGCAACCATGAGTTTTATGGCAATGGCGATGTGCTGGCTTATGGCGATAGTTGGAGCAGGGAGATTCTTCCCAATGTCCATTACCATCAGAATAAAGTGGTACGCATTGATGATACAGACTTCATCCTTTCAACCTTGTGGTCACACATATCACCTCAAGATGAATATTTTGTCAGTCGTGGCATGAATGATTTCAGGCAGATACTGTATGGTGGGAGCAGATTCACCACCGATGATTTCAATGTCGAGCACCAGAAATGTTTGGCATTTATCAAGCAAAGTGTTTCAGAAAGTGATGCCAAGCACATAGTGGTGGTTACCCACCACCTCCCTACATTAGAGGTTGTCGCACCCCAGCATAAAGGAAGCCTGTTGAACAGCGCCTTTGCAACCGAACTGGGTGATTTTATTGCCGACAGCCGAATAGATGTTTGGATATATGGCCATTCACATGCCAACATTGATGCAACTATCGGAAATACTCGTATTGTTAGCAATCAAATGGGGTATGTGTACTACGGTGAGCATCTGCAATATTTCAAGGGCGATAAGTTTATTGAACTATGATATTATGTACTTATATAATTATGTAAGTATATAACTAAATGGGAGTAGTGTTGTAAGCACTGCTCCTTTATTTTGCTATTGGAACGAATGCTGGATTAAGCCAATACAGACTGGATTAGCTTAAAATATGCTCTGAATCGTGCGGAATGTGTGATTTTTTAATATATTCCGCACGATTGTGAAAAATGCGTTATTGCTTGTGGAAATCTATCAAAAATCACCACATTTCCACAACGGATAAACTGCTTTTTAAATATGTAGTTAATAAAACGATGAAGTACAACTATGCAAAAATGTTGGCGTTTTATATTATGATGCGTTATTCTTACAATATAATATAGTGTTGATTAACAGGGTTATAACGCGTAGCATTGAAAATAAAACTCTGCGAAATCGCATTTTTTGAAGCACTTTTCGCTGAGTTTTGAGAAAGGTTGTTTAAAATTATTCTTGATGGTGTCACGTTTGTGACGTCACTAGATGAGGTTCACTTTTAAAACGTCATCCTTCATGCTCATACATACCAGGTATTCTGAATTTGGCTTCCTCTATTGTCCTTTGGTTTATCTCAGAGTCTGGAGGAATAATCTCATACTCGAATGCTTGCTCAAACGCTTGTCGGCCAGCCTCGGTCATCAGTCCTCTATCTTCAAGATCCACACATCTGTCCATATTTAGTTGAGTCCAATGGCTTTTAGCTCGGCGAGGAGAGAGGCGTTGGGCCAACCGACCATCAGGAAGACGCTTGAGGGTGCTGTCTATCCACCCAAAACAAAGCGCCTCTTCCACAACTTCAATGTATGGAATAGCTGGCCATTCAGGTGGACACTTACTGCGATAAGTTACCACCCAACAGCATTTCTCTTTGTTGTGGTTCTCCTTGAGCCATCGACGAAGCTCGGCACGATTCCTATAATGTAGTAGATTTACAACTTCCATGACCTTGTATCTATATGACTTTATCTGAGTTCTAACGAAATTTGGATAACTAAATACAAAGGTAGCTCAATTTATTATAGATGAATCCTTTGCTGAGTAGAGGGTGTATCAAAACTCGTCTAACCGAAAAACATGCTGTAAAAATGTAAGTTGGTGTTCTTATATCATAAGAAAAGCCGTTTTTAAGCTAAAATTAGGATTTCATCACATTGTAATAAGCTTAAAACGGCTTTGTTATTTGAATGAGCGACAAAACTGCTACTCCTTAGTTATAAATAAAGTTATCTTAAACATATATAGATGTCTATACCCGTTGAGTAATTCTTGCTGCGGTTTGGATGTCTGACACCTGTACACCCTGTGCAATAAGAGACTGTCGCATTTCGTTGTAGATATTAGCTTCCAACGAAGTGTCTGATATTGTCATAATAATAGTAAATGGAATACCATCATTGTCTGCAACATTTAAGTCTCTATCTTCTCTACTCACTCGCAGCTTCCAAGGACTATGATAAGTTGTGCCTCTCTTGAATTCTTTGTGATATACTTTAATAGGTTGCCATTTCATGTTTCCACTTATGAGTTGCCACTCATACTCTCCTGGGTGTCTTATATCATCCTCTTTGTAAAGTGGTTTTAAATAATATTGTGAACTTCCATCATCCTTTGTTTGTGACAGTGTAACATTTAGGTTTCCCCTAATCATCTCATCGCCGTAATTGTAATCAATAGCAGGAGTGCTAACCAATGTGATTTTTATATCACCATAACATTTGTTGTTTCGAATAAGACTTTGAGGCCACATGAATTCAAAAACCATCTCTTTTTTGGGCTTAATGCGTGATGCAAATACCAAATTTATAGAATGCTCATTCCCGTTTAGTATATTTTGAGCAGAAGTAGGCATTCCATAGCCTATTAAATCTTTAAGCATTGATCGATATTCGGGTCTATCAAATGCTGATGGTACGTGTGAATTTTGTACCATTAATGCGATAAGGGTTTCTCGTGATACTGTTCCTTCAATTTGTTTTTCCACCAAAGCCATGGTTTTTGCTACAAGGGGAGCAGAAAAACTTGTTCCACAACTATAGGTAATGTTGCTATTATTATCTACGGAGTATAATCCTGTGCCAATTTCAGGGTCTTCGTACCCTAAACCTCCGATATGAACAAAATCGGGTTTTACTGTTAATGTGGAGCCTTTACCTCTGCAACTATATGATGTTAAACCTTTGTTGGTTGGATTTAAGGCTCCGACAGAAATATTTCGGCAGCTTTCTGCTGGCATATATACTATATCATCATTGCGCTTAGTCAATTCTGTAATATTTTCAATATGATTATCACTCCATTCTGGTCGTGGGGTAATGAGATTCCCGGCTGAAATTATAAACACAATGTTATGTTTAACGGCCAACTTGTCAAGCGCTTTAGCAAACTCTCCATAATCCGAAGAAGATCGAGTACAACGTATATTCATACTAAGATTAAATATTCGAACATTTGTGCGACTTAGTATTGTGCGAATAGCTTCACTGAGCTCGTCTAAAAAATCATCTAATGAATTTGGATAAAAAGCGGAAAATTTATCTTTTTTAGGAAGCATGCACAAGTCGACTATTTTACATCCATCGGGATCTTGGCAAACGCTTTCACTATTTAATAATTGTCCATTCACTAATAATCCAGTTATAAATGTACCATGCGTAGTGTCACGCATTTTTACTGATATGTTGTCCCAGTTGTCAACAATCCATGGTGTGTATATTGCCGATATACCAGTATCTACAACTGCAATAGTTGGATAATCTGATTCAACTGAAGGATGTGGTATAGTTAATTCTTCAGTACCATTGATTTTAAACGATGGTATTGGATGATACTCAACAATTGGTACAATATCAATGCTTTTAACTATAGGATGTCCTGATATAAATTCTAATAATGATATATACTTATCAATGTTATGTGTGACCCCAGCTGTTGAGTCATGTTGAATAGAATCAAACAGCGAAATTGTGACATCGTCTTTATCTGTTAATCGCAATATGAATTTTGTGCCAGATGATAGTGCTTTAGAGCGGTATATACATAATCCAACATGAGACTTAAGTCCATTAATAAAACTTGATTGCAATTTATATTCCTCTTCTATCAATGTGTCCCAATTTTGTTGAGGTATAGGCTCATTAAATAATTCAACGAGCAATTGGCATGTTCCATATTTATCTATCCAAAAACGAATGTCTTCGGTTGTAATTTTTAGTCTATCTTCTGCTCCATACGGTATGATGCTGTCAATGGTGCCAACCTCACATCGCCACTCGCTAGGCCTATCCATGAGTATGCCTTCTTTATTCGGACTTTTGCGTGGTTCGTTCTCTGCGTGCTCTATAATTCCATTTTTTATTAAAGATGCAGACTCTGCGGATAGTCGTACCAGCATTTCACCCTGACGCAATCCTCCAACCATGGTACATCCATTGTTTGCAGTAAAGATTTTTCCTAAAGGTCTATGACTTTTAGCCCAGGCATTTGTTATCAACCTTACTTTTGTGTATCCGATTGATGAATACTGATTCTCTAAAAAGGCGGCACTAACTGAGTCTAGCTGTGTCGTTATTCTTTCTTTGTGTGAAGAAAATAATTCATTTTTGCCACTGTAAAAATCTTTACGGCCACCTCCAGAATGAGGTTGAACTTCTTGAATGTATTTGTCACTATCTAAAATGACTTGTACTGGGAAATTTGCCATATAATTATTCTATTTTATTGTTTTTCTGAATCATTTTGCAGAATGATGAAGGTGTCATATTAAAAATTTCTGCAACATCCTTTTGTTTTAGTTCTGGTGATGAAGCTTTTAGATTAGCATAAATGTCATCAGGAGCTTTATTTATAATTTCTTTTACTTTATCACTAATTCTTCCAGTGTTTAAAAGTGTATAGCGTTGCATAAGATGATACAAACATTCATTTTTGTATTCATCTATAATACTCATTCGTTTCAACCAATTTGAGAGTTTCTGAATATCTGCACCGGAACAATCTTGTAGGCACCATGATAAGAATGATATTTCTGCATCATTATACTTTAATGGACTGATAAAATTTTGTAATAACATTGGTATTACAGAGGAAGAAGGTTTGGGTATTTCTATCTGCACATCAAATCTTCTCCATATTGCAGGATCTAACAATTGTTCATGATTCGTAACTCCAATTGTAAATCCGATTCCTTCTCTAGAGTCAAGACATTGCAATAAGGTGTTAACTATACGCTTTACTTCTCCCACTTCTTGAGGATCATTTCGCAATTTTGCTATAGCGTCAAATTCATCTAAAAGAAGTACGCATTTATATCTGTTTGCAAAAGAAAACAGGTTCCCGATATTACGGGAGCTAGTGCCTAAAAATGATGACACAATACCATCAAGCTTAGCTTGTACTATTGGTAATCCTAATTGCTTTGCAATCCATTTTGCAAGATGGGTTTTTCCTGTTCCCGGTAAACCATATATAAGACAAGAACGTGATGGGGTAGCATTCATCTTTATTAATTTGTCATAATTTGACCATTCAAGTATGACAGAATCAACAGCATCTTTTATAACAGAGTCAAAAATAGGTTCGGCAGATGTAAGCTCATCTACATAAATAACATCTAAAATCGGAGCCGATGTCTCTTTGTCAACAGGTATAATAGTCTTAGGTGTTAGAGTTTCACCATGTAAACATGACGAAGATGTAATGACGCTTGGATTTAGAACTTCTTTATTTTTTGCACTATTAAGCATCTTTTCTAATGCTTTTGCTTCATCTATATTGCCGTCAGCGCGATATGCCGATATCAATCTTTCGATTTGATGAATCATAATGTCTAAATCTGAAGAGAAGCATGCTCGGCAGAGTGATTGGATTATATTAAAATATTTAATCATATTTGTGATGAATGAATTATTTCCTGCAAAGGTATATAAATTTCCACAAATATACAAGTAATTTCCTTTAAATATATTATAATTTCCTAAAATGATGATACAATTTACTTTTATGACGTATATCGACAGTCGTAAAAGGTTTTCTTTAATGAGGGTGGATTCATAATTGTATTTAATGTCTTGAATTACTCGGATTCATGGAAAATAGTCGCAAAGTGTTATTATTTAAAACAATATTCATAAAAATAAGTAATTACATAAAAAAATACGTATATTTGCATATAATTTTCAAGAATTACAATTTCATGGATAATTGCGAAAAGAATAAAATGCTTCCTATTAAACTTAAACAACTTAGAGAAGCGTCTGGACTACCACAAAGAAAGGTGGCAGCAGTCTTAGATATTGACACTGCAACATATAGTAAAATAGAGACCGGAAAATTTATTCCAAGTAAAGAACAAATTCTCCAGATAGCTAAAATATTTTCTGTAAACGAATCCGAACTTTTAGAAATGTGGATGGCTGAGAAAATTGTAGCCATCGCTGAAAGTGATTTAAATTTGGCCCCTGCAGCAATAAAGTTGGTGGGTGAAAAGCTTAATATAGATTAATATCATGATTGATTTTATCGACTTATTTGCAGGTTTGGGGGGAATACGCATAGGATTTACACAAGCTGCTAATGACTTAGGACTTGAAACTCGATGTGTGTTTACTTCCGAGATTAAAGAATCTGCATTGTGTGCTCTAAACCACAACTTTCCTAATGAAAATATTGTCAAAAGGGATATTACCAAGGTAGATAGCAAGGATATTCCCCATTTCAATATTTTGTTAGGAGGTTTTCCTTGTCAAGCATTTAGTTTTGCAGGTAAACAAAGAGGTTTTCTTGATACAAGAGGTACTTTGTTTTTTGAAATTGAGAGAATCCTGAAAGATCACTTAAATGATGTTGATGGATTTCTTTTAGAAAATGTCGAGGGACTTCTGAATCACGATAAAGAAAACAAGAAAGATGAAATCGGCAAAACTCTTACTGTTATCTTGAACGTGTTAAGACATTTAGGATATAACACAAAGTATATTTTGCTTGATGCTTCTAATTTTGGAATACCACAGAAACGAAAAAGAGTGTATATTGTTGGTTGTAAACAGAGATTCGGGGAAATTAATCTTGAATTTAACGATCCTGTTATTAGAACTGTAGAAGAGTGTATTGATAAAGGTCAGGAACTTCTTAATACCAATTTTACCAAGTTGTTACTTACATATTATACACCGAAAGAATTGCAAGGTAAATTCTTGAAAGACAAGAGAGGTGGTGAAACAAACATCCATAGTTGGGATTTTGACTATAAAGGAAAAGTATCAAAAGAGCAAAAGGATTTGCTTAATAAATTGTTCAAACAACGCAGAAGAAAGGTTTGGGCTAAAATTATTGGTATTGATTGGATGGATGGAATGCCATTAACAACGGAACAAATACGCACATTCTTTGATGTTCCAAATCTACAAGAGCTTTTGGACGACTTGGTAAAAAAGAAATATCTCGTTTTGGAGTATCCAAAAAAGAAAGTGACAACAATAGTAAATGGTGGGTCATACTCAGAACGTGTATATGACGAGAGCAAACCCATGGGTTATAATATAGTAACAGGAAAACTGTCTTTTCCAATTAGTCATATACTTGATAATAAAGGACAAGCACCGACAATTGTAGCAATGGATATGAACTGTTTAGGTGTTGCTGATGGAGATGGAATCAGACGATTAACCCTTCGTGAAGGATTAAGATTATTTGGCTATCCAGAAGATTATTCGTTGGATTTCTATAGCCATGACCAAAAAGGTATTAAATTGGGATATGACTTACTTGGCAACTCTGTATGCGTTCCTGTAATTAAAGCTGTAGCTAACAAATTACTCCACCAAATATATATCGTTAATCATGAGTAAAATAAGCCATAGAGACGCACTTAGAACAACAACAATGTTTTTATGCGATAGCAACATAGAAGCATATTATGACAATCTTCTTAACACACAAGTGGCTGCTATGAAAGGAACATTAAGCAGCATTGGTACTATTGAAGGGTTAAAACAATATGTGCGTTCTGAAAAAAAAGCCATAGACAACATCATTACTCTCCTTGGTATTAGTGGAGAAAAATTTAAGAGAGTTGTATCTTGGATTAGATTATCAAAAGGATTTACATTTGATTCTGAATGGTCTTTATCTTCTCTAAGAACGAAGATGATTGGGGATTCTCGACTGATGGAAGAATTTTGCGAACTATTTATAAATGGTTATGCAAGTACAAAATTCATTACTATTGTTCCCCGTTTTATTCTTCAGGATTTTAGAATTGATGATGAGGTTATGCGAAGATTGACAAGCGATGATTATGTTCGCAATTTAGTAAAGGACAAAGTTACTACAGAATACAATACAAGGTATGCAGATTTATATGTAAAAACGTTACATAATAAAATTAAAGAAATAGCTCAGACTCATGGATTGGAATTTAGGAAAATGCAAATACCTAATTATTCATCAGATGAACTTGCATTGGCATATGCAGGAAAATATATTGTCATAAATCATCATTTCTATCTAACGACAAGTTCTAGTCAAACAAATTATTATAATGATGTGATACAGCCTAAATATGCAAAAGCTCAAAGCATGCCAAATGTAAATGTGCTTAACATATTGGATGGCGCTGGATGGATAGGACGCGCAGCTGATTTCAAAAAGGTTTTTGCTGACTGTAATTATTTCCTTAATCTTAAATCTATAGACAAATTAAACGATATTATCAAAGAATTCTTTAACATATAAAGCTATGACTGCTGAAGAAAGAAAAATAAAAATCAGAGAGATTAGCGAAGGTACACCTGTAGCAACTGGAACTAAGCTCAAATATCAAGGAGAAATCCGAGAGTTTAATGTTTACAAAATACCTCTTGAATTCTTGGCGTACAATGTTGAGAATGGTCGTATTAGCAGCCTTGTAAAATCGTATAAACGAGAGCATGGCGATCTTGATATGACCAGAGGTGCTGATGCTCAAAAGATAGCACAATTCCTATTTGAATCAAGCGAGGATCGTAATAAAAAAACGATGCGTGATTTGGCTCAGAATGGACAAATGGAGCCAGGTATTATTACCATGGATGGTGTAATTGTAGATGGTAATAGACGTGCATCCCTCTTGAGAAGAATAATCGATTCAAGAGATTTCGACCAAACTACTAAGGATAAGTGTTCGTATTTTTTGGCAAGAATACTTCCTGAAGATGCCGACGAAAAGGAAATTTTACGTCTCGAAACATCTTATCAGATGGGAGCTGACAGCAAGGTTGACTATAATCCAATCGAAAAGTATCTTCACACTCGAGATATGTACGACAAAAATTTCTCTATTGACCAGATAGCAGAGTATATGGGACTTTCTTCAAACAAAGATGTTCTGCTGAATCTAGAAATCATGGAATTAATAGACTCTTATTTGGACACTTATGGATATACAGGCATTTATACACGTCTGCCAAGAGGTTGTGAGGATGATTTTTTGAAATTGAATACCGCAATAAAGAAAATTAGAGGAGGTAAGATTTCATGGATTCAGTCTCATGAATTGGATGAAGTTGAAAATGATCTTAGATTGATTTGTTTTGATTTTATCAGACTTGAAGAAAAGGGAGATTTTGACTTTAGAATGTTAGCATCTACTTCAAGTAGCAATTTCTTGGCAGATGAAAAAACATGGCATTCATTTGTTGATTCTTATTATAATTCTGAAGCGAAAGAAGAAGAAGCTGCAGAAGAAGTTCTGAATAGAGCTACAAATGATGAAGAGGCAAAACGTCTTCTTAATCAACGTGACAATCAGTGGAAAAATAATGTTAGAGAGCATTTGATGGATTCCTTCCGTGATTGTAAAAACCAATTGGAAAATAAGAAGGAAAAAGATAAACCTGCTGCTCTGTTAAAGAAGGCATTTAATGCCCTCTCTGAAATTGATATAGAATCGCTTTCATCAGCAAGTAATAAATTAGAGCTCGTTGAGAGAGCAACTGAATTACAGGCTCTACTCCAAGGCATTAAAACATCATTAAGTAACTAATGAATCAAATTATTCTTTCCTCTTCTTCGGAAACTAAGTATGTATTAACAGGTGCAGTAAATCTGCTCCTGTCAAACAAGCGTGCAAGGTCTCTGTTAAAAGTGAAATTAAAAATCACTGAAGAGCATGATCGTCTCATAATTGATTCTGAAGAGCCAATAGAACGTGTTGCGCATCTTTTGGGATTGGCCGCAAAATACATAAATGCGGAAATTGTATACGACAATAATATTGCTTCTGATATCCAAGAATTCCACACGAAAGAACTTGAATTCCAAGTGTTTGGAGAAAAGGCGAAATTAATTAAGGAAAACAAATGCGATATTTCTGATTTTGTTGCATTTACAGAAAGCCTAGAGTTGAACATGACGAACCGGCGATTATATCCGTTACAGTTGCTTTCTGCATACCACCTTGCATTTTCTCAAAATGCTTGTAATTTTTCAGTGCCTGGTGCAGGTAAAACAAGTATTGTATATGGAGCATATACATATTTGAAAAATTTACCTGAGACTTCCAATAAAAAGGTTGACAAAATCATGATAATTGGTCCTTTGAGCGCATTTGGCCCCTGGGAGTCTGAGTATCAAGAATGTTATGGTTTTCCTGCAACCTGTAAACGCATAAATGGAGGATTGTCATCTGAGAATAAAAAGCAATACTTCTATGGGGATACTGCGGAAGTTATCTTAATTAGCTATGCTTCTGTAGTCAGCATAAAAGAATCACTTAAATATTTCCTTAAGAACAATCGGGTTATGGTTGTTTTAGATGAAGCTCATAAAATCAAAAATACCAATGGAGGAATTACTGCTTCATCTATTATGGAATTAGCTTCAGTATGTACTTCGAGAGTAATTCTTACTGGTACTCCTGCACCAAATGGTTATGAAGATTTGTATAATCTGTTTCATTTCATTTGGCCTAATGTTGATGTGCCCAAATATACGATTGGTCAATTAAAAGACATGTCTCGTACAGAAAACGATTCGAGAGTTCCAAATTTGATAAAGAACATTGATCCTTATTACATAAGAATAAAGAAAAGTGACCTTAATATTCCAACTCCAGTCGAACATGAACCTATCGTGGTTCCAATGAAGGAAGACCAAAGAAGAATTTATGAGTTTATTGAGGAACGATTTGTGAGTGAGGTTGAAAATAGGGAAAGTGATATTCACTCTATTTTAGTAAAAGCAAAGGCTATTAGATTACAACAAGTTGCCACAAATCCGATTTTGCTACGAGCACCTTTATCTCAATTTGCGGAAGAAGCAGGAGTCGATTTTTCAACAGTTGAACAGGAAGATTCCATGATAATGTCGGATGTGATGCGTTATTATAAAGATGTAATTCCTGCAAAATATGAAGCATGTGCGCAACTGATCAATAAAATTATAGAAAAAGGTGGCAAAGTTGTTGTTTGGGCAATATTTATCAAGACGATTGAAACCCTCCAGATGTACCTTGATTCTGTAGGAATTAAGAGTAAGGCATTATATGGCGCGACTCCTGTTGCAACAGATGGCATGACCGAAGATGATATAAATTACGAATTGACAAGAGAGTCTATAATTAAGGAGTTTCATAAACCGGATAGTGAATTTAAGGTTATTATCGCAAACCCTTTTGCTGTTGCCGAATCAATTTCGCTTCATAAAGCATGTCATAATGCAATTTATCTGGAGCGTTCATTTAATTGCGCACACTTTGTTCAATCAAAAGACCGAATCCATCGTTATGGACTAGCTTCTGATGTTGTTACAAATTATTACTATCTTGTATCACAGGACACAGTTGATTGTACTATTAATGACAGACTTCAAGTTAAAGAAGCCAGAATGATTGCAATAATCGAGTCGTCTCCTATACCATTATTCAATAACCTAAATGATGATGGGAACGAAGATATAAAAGCAATAATAAGGGACTATGTTAAACGAAAGAATAGAAAGATTCAGTGAAATAGCAGATTCTAAAGGACTGTTTTTTGTTTGGCAAAATATTGGTCAAGGAGTTGTATCTATCAGCTCTTTGACCCAATTACGTTCACATCATACAGGGAAATTATGCTTAAATATATTGCCGACATTACTATTGTTGGAAGGTATGGGATTTGTTTCAGTAGAAGAAAATAAAATCGAAGTTTGTTCATCATTTAAGATGTTCGATGATGAAGAAAAATTTATTGCATTCTTTTCTGATCTATTGGTTGATTATCTGTTGCAAGAGGAAGTTATATCTTTAGAATCGTTAAAATACAACAGTCAGGAAGATTGTTTTGTTTTAGCAAGAAATGGAATTAAATATAAACACGCATCTTATAGAAATCTCCTTTTATCATTGAGAGTTTTGATAAAAAGAGATGATGGAACTTTTGTGTTTGAAAAAAAAATAGACACAATCATAGAGATAGCTCCATGCAAAAACAAAAAGAAATCAGAGGAACGCTTGCTGCAAGAATTAGAACAACAGCGTATAGAAGGACTCGCAGGAGAATTATTTGTACTCAAATATGAGAAGAACCGATTAGATAAGCATCCATTCGTTGATAAAATCAAACAGATATCTGTTATTGATGTTACGGCAGGATTTGATATAATTTCTTTTGATGATATTACGTCAGCAAAACTCAACAGATTCATTGAGGTAAAAACCTTTAAGGGGAAACCTCATTTTCATTGGACAATCAATGAGATAAGAACCTCTAAAGTACGTGCGGATCATTATTATTTGTATTTAGTTAATTATGATAAAATATCAGAGCAGGATTATGAACCAATAATGATTCAGAATCCATCTTCATATTTTGAATGTAACAATGATTGGATTTGCACTCCAGAATCATTCTTATATGAGAAAATCAATGACATCTAAATATTTATATTTATGCTACCATTCATTTAAATTGAAAATGACATAAAAATCTGCATGAATAATATTAGAAATCATTAATAATTTAGTCAAAGTAGAGTTACATGGATTTATCTGGCAATTCTAATGGACCATGTCTAAAATAATCCATTTATCGATACTTTTTGTAAGAATCGGACAAATGGCATAAAATAGAAAGTTTCGAACTGCAGCTCTGACGCCAATGCATAGCAGTTTTATCTTCTACTCTGTGTAAATGCATTGCATCTTAATCATTGTTTTCCCAATGGTTGTTGCCATTTTAGCATAACAATCATTGGAAAAGCAATGGTTATGATTCTTTTCATGGGTATTGTTGTTTCGATAATTTGGGTACTATTATTACCCCTCCAATACCAATAGAGACCATCCCGATACTCCACCCAAAAATCTTCCATAGCAAACCAGAATTGAGCAAATGGATATTAGCGGCTACTGTGCAGATGAAAAAACAAAATAAGGAGACAAGGCTAATGACCAAGATATAGAATATACGTGTTGGCACTCTAATTCTATCTTCTTCTTTATGTTCCTTCATTCGTCTCTCAAATTTAGAGTACTGAACATCTAGTTCATTGCTGAGCTTACTGATTAAGCCATTCCCTAAATCCTCAACTTGCTTCAAGGTTTTACTGGCAATTTTGTATTCATAATGATGGACTTCATTTGCCAATTTATCAAGACCTGTACGCATTTCATGGATATTGTCATTGAGTTTCTGAAGCTCCTCGGTATTGACCTTAAGAAGTTTGTTCTCTTCCTCGTATCGTTCCTTGTACTCACGATTAGCACGAGCTTCAGCACTTTCAATCTCTGCTGAAAAATCAAATTTCTTCTTCATAAGCTATCGTCTGAATCCGGTTTTAGGTTTCTTTCCCAATGAGCGACTGGCGGCAAGGGCGCATTTGCGTGCCCACTTCAGATCGTCATCGTTTTTATCTCTCCATGGCAGGTCGCTTTGTGAACCGCCACCACCGCTACCAACAGTTACATCCTGAGCAGCAAGTAAGCCGACAAAAATAGAAACGGCCATATCCGTGAGTTCCTGGGCATTGCTGATGAATCGGTAATCGAACTCATCGTCAAACATCGTAAGCACCTTTTCAGGAATATAGAATTTCTGTTCATGTCCATTAGTGGTGAGGCGATAAGGAACTGTGCCATGTTCATATTGAGTGTATCTCACACAGGGTCTTGTTATAGACTTAGACTCACGCATTTTTTGTAGGTGATTGTTTTCGGGATGCTCTTTCATCCAGGTCTGATATAGTTTTGTTACCATCAGATTTCGGGCTACACCCAGTTCGGATGCCTTGTACTTGGCATTCCCTTTTTGTAAAGTGTATCCTCGGAGACAGTTGTCTTTGTCACGTCGTTCATGAACTGAATACCCTTTTCGGATGAGAGCTGCCTTATAGCTCACCCACGACCATTCAGACATATTTCTAATGATTTCCATGCAGACATTGTTTACTTGGTGGATGTTGTTGTTTCTCACTTGTGTAGCAGTTGTCCACCCTCTACGCAAGGCAACCTGTTCAGCGGCTCGCTGTGCCCGAAGGTGGATATGGTGGTCATTGTTGATGTTGCCATCTTCATCAACTCGGCAAACAGCACCATGTAAATGCGGTACTCCTCCGTTGGATTCGGTATGCAACCACACTGTATATTTGCTATTCATCAGGTGTGTTTGATTGGAGATGATTTTGCCGTTCTTGTCCTGAATCTTTTGCTTGTCAAACTCGGCAAGAAACTCTAACCAAAGGTCTTTCCAATCGGCAGGAGAGAAGTACCTGGTATGTTCGGCTGACGGACTCAACTCTATGCGGATGACCGAATTCTTCATGTTCTTAAACTCTGAGAGTGTAAACAACATGGAGTTCCATATTCCCATAGCATCGAGATGTGGGGGAAGCAGATTGTCCATAATGCGATGAATCTTTTCGGGATGTTTTTTATTGTGTGATTCACCGGTGATGTAACGGATGCCGTTTATCCCGTGTGATATTGCTTTGGCCTTTGCGATCATAAGTCTTCGGTCTTGGTGTTGGACGGAACATTGTTAGGCACTCTCACGCTTTCGAGGAACTGGCAAACAGCTTCAGCTACATCTCCAAGTTTTTGAAGCCAACCGACCATGAAAGGTATCTGGTTGAACATGGCCAAGCGTTGCTTATTGTTCATTCCATGCAAGGCGGATACGTAATTCACCAAATCTGCTCGACAGTTATCCAGGTTCTGTAAGAGGAGAGACTCTTCTTTGGTGAGTCTGGCTTTTGGCTTGTAGTTGTATGCTCTGGCCAATATGTAGTTGCTAACCGTCATGCCACATTGATTGGCAAAAGATTGGATTTCCTCTTTCTGTTGTGGAGTTACTTTGGCTCCAATGAATACACTTCTCTTTGTGATGGGAGAGTGGTTCGTTTGATTTATCTTATTCTTCATACGGGTGTCTTTTAAAAAGTGAAAGGGGTGCGAGCTTGCGAGTAGCGTACCAGCTGTGTAACAGAGCTGGCGAGAGGGCCATAGTAGAATCTCAACGCAGTGAGGTTATACCTTGGCATATCTCGCAACAGATACCTGTTGTGCTCTGCTAAGCAAGCTATAGGATTCAGTAAAATGTAGAGTTTTGCTTTATTCCTATATCTACGCCCCTTGAATAAAGTAAAGTGATTTAATAGTGGTAGTCGGACATGAAATGATAACCCTTCTTCTCTTTCACAACCATCCGTTTATTGGTGAGAAATTTTAGCACGGCTACCGATTTGTTATAACTGAGTTTATAACCAGCATTGGCATAGGCAGTCTGTAATGTCTGCCGTACATTGTCATAACCCTCAATATCGCCATTGGCAAAAGTTGTTTCCAAAACTTGGCGATGTACCATTTCGGGGATGTCTCGATATGGATCAAATTCCTCCTTTTTGGGACGGCCGACTCTCTTCTCTTTTGGCGAATAGCATTCTACCAGTTCAGGCAAGGCTTCGTCGTTGATGCGAAAAGCGAATGGTTCAAACTCCTTGTCGCGGATATGGATGGCTTCCACAACGCTCACAGATTTGTCGTCTTTGTCCACCTCAATTTGCATAATGGTCTCAGCCTTATTGTTCAGTTCAGTTCCGATGTGGCCACGAGCATGCTCATCATTCTTGTTCTGATGAAGAATGGTGTGAATATGGATCTGATAGTCATCAGTCCATTGCATTAGTTTGGAGATGATCTTTGTGGCTTCACTTGGAGAATTGATGTCGTAGACAAAATCACGGATGCCATCAATGATGACCAACCCGATATTGGGTATTATATTCAAAGCATACTCCACAATAGCCAATCGTTCTTCTGGAGTATATTTGCGAAGTGCTAATATCTTCAGGTTTTTGGGCTCAATGTCTATTGGCAAATTAGCCAAGCGGACAATTCGCTTCAGTACCTTTTGGCAATGATGACGTCCCTGCTCGGTGTCAATATAAAGGATGTTGCGTTTGTCCGATGGGAAATCGGAATTGTAACGGAGCACTTCATCGTTCGATAAGGCAGAAGCAACTATGGCAGAGACATTGAATGTCTTTTTACTCTTTGCCTTACCGATGGATGCACTGAAATTGCCTAGTGTGCCGACAACAGCCTCCCCAACTCTCAAGACTTCGGGTGAACAGGTGTACTCATCGGTCATGTGAATGGTTGATTCCTCAATACAAGAAGCCAGCTCTTCGGGCAGCATCTTACGGGTATTTTCTCTGTAATCCATAATGCTACCACTTTAAAGGTTTTGCCTTGCGACGGAACGATGCCGAAAGTTTCTCATTCTCTTCCTCGGCAGTCAATGGGACAGGATTCTTACGAGAGAGTTCCAGCCACTTGTCGAGTTCATCCCGATAGATCAAAAGATGCTTGCCTTGCTTGATAGCAGGAAGGCCATCATTCTTCACCTTGTAATAAAAGGTGGACAGAGGCATTTTAAGGTATTCACACGCTTCTTGTACGCTCATGAGTACATGCGTGTTCTCCTTTACCTCATTACGATTTTTGATGTTCTCTTTAATCGTCGTTTCCAGACTTGCGATTTTCTCGCACAACTCACCTACAACTGTTGGTAGGTCGTTAAATGTAAATTCTTTTGTCACCATATTATTTAACTTTGAGGTTTAACATGGTGCAAATGAATATAATGAATAATCGCAGAAATAGTGCAGACTGGAATAATTATCTTGCTGAACAAGTAAATTATTACTAAGCAGCTATAGTCTTCTTCATTGAGTTGAATTTGTAGTCACCCTTGGCTGGTCTATCTATTGGAATTGATGCCGGAATAACATCACGGAGATTCCTTTCAAGATACTCAACAGTTGCATCACGAAGTTCAAATGGAAATGAAGCCTTAATAAAAATGGCACGTTCTCTATTTGAAATTCCTAATCTTTCGCCAATGTTCCATGCCAAATGGCGTAAATCGGGCGACCTTAATGGATTGTTTAAATCAGAGCGAATACTTTTATAAGAACTTGTATGACCTATTGCCATACAGTTGATATTCTCCAATAAAATCAAAACATCCTCTTTCTTTAGATATGGTGCTACTGTGTAGGTAACATATTCACGTATAGCCTCCATGATGAGTACTTTGCGTTTAATGTTTTCCTTTTCGATGTTCTCCTGTAGCATCGCATACTTATCGAGATAGGAATAGCTATGCTCAATTATTTCATCCGTACCGTTTTTGGTGTCACTTTTGGTGTCATTCTTGGTGTCATTCTTGGTGTCATTTTTGGTGTCATTCAGGATTTCTTGTCCACCTTTCAAGGTTTCTTGTCCACTTTTCTTGTCCACTTTCGGGATTTCTTGTCCACTTTTCAATGTTTCTTGTCCACCAACTTCATTCTCTTGAGTATCATTATTTGCTTTTTGGGGTTCACTTTGGGGTTCACTTTGGGGTTCACTTTGGGGTTCATTTATTGTAGAGGAAACAGAGATGAATTCTTTTTGCATGCTAAAAGATAAAAGATTAGAGTTCTCCATCATAATATGGTAGAATAATCTTTTTGTACATGCAAAAGACACAGTTATTACAACAAAGCCTAGTATTATAGGTGTTGTATATTCCATTAAATTTATATGGAATTTATAGAGTAAAAAACTTCCAATTAAAGCATAGGAGATTACGCCTGCTCCGATTACATCACTTGCTTTTTTTGCTCGAATTTGAATATAATTTGCCATAGTCTGTTGATATTTAATGTTGTTATTTATCACAAAATTATTTACTGTTTCTCAATGGTGATAATTAACTGTAATAAATCGTTCGAATTTTAACAAAAAATAGCCCAAAGTATGAAATGGTACTCTAAAATGGTACTCTGAATCATACTTAGGGCATTTTAATCGTAGATTTATGACCTTTATTCCTTTCTAGTCAATGATATTTTGTTACTTGCTTCACGTTTGTTACTATCCACAGGTTTCATATATCTCTGGGTAGTTGTAATACTTTTGTGTGCCATCATACTTTGTATAGTACGGATGTCTGTTCCAGCTGCACCTTGAAGGGTAGCAAATGTTCTGCGGTAGGAGTGAAAGGTTATGTGCTTGGTAATACCAGCCGAACGAATCCATTCTTTCATTGGCTGTTGAACCCAACTTCTTTTCAAACCCTCAAATACTCTGCCTTTCTTCTTTGGGGAATAGCCAATAAGTTCCAAAGCTTCATCGCTGATAGGAATGATGTCTTCGGTCTTTGTCTTTTCACAAATGGTGTGTACGCATTTCCCGCCAGCTGCAAAATCAACAATCTCTTCCCAACGAAGTGAAAGGATGTCACCAAGTCGCAAACTGGTCAGACATGAAAATAGTGATGCGTTTTTTAGTACGGGCTTTTTGCATGGAGTCTCCGCCAGAGCAAACAATTCTTCTACACTCAGATAGTCTTTGATTACATCTTCGGTTTCAATCTTATCTAGATAATCATTTACATTAGTCTTGATCATTCTACTGCGATATAGAATTTTCAAGAAGCCTCTGAACGTTGACCAATAACCCGAAGCGGAGTTCTTTGTAACCTTTCTGTCGGGATGTCTAAGTTGTTTTGCGGATAGCAAGTATTCTCGGAATTTGTTGCAGAAGTCTACATCAATATCTTCAAAGGTACATTTACCATGGGCAAAATTATTGAAGTGCTGATACACAAATCCCCATTTCTGATCATGCTTTCCAAGTTGACTTCGATAATATTCCAAAAAATCGGCTTTGAATTTTCGCTTATCGAAGAAATCATAACGTTCATTTACGATAGCTTCATAACGTCTGCAACGGATTGCTTCAGCCTTCTCATACATTGTGGTGTTGAAGTCACGTTCGCGTTGGTTCTTGGGATTGGCATATATATAAATGTTTAATCCCTCATGACGAATAGTCTTCATTGTTTCTTGTTCACGATAACCTGGATAATAATCCAAATAAAAGGAAATCATTCCATTCTTTAATGGACGCGTTCTAAGAGTTACAGTTTTGCACTCTGCCATACTTAATAAAATTAAATTGTTAATAACTAGGGTTTTCTGTTTGTTTCTGTCGCAAAGGTGAATAATGAAAATATGCAGAAATCATTCAGCATGAAATAATTTTATAATTTCTGTAGTCATTTGGAATTTCTGCTATTTTTTTACTCCCATTACGCGGTCAAAGTCCACTTTCAGGAACTTAACAAAGCGTCCTTTCTTCTCTCTTTTGATTTCGTGGAAGCGGAGAGTGTTATAAACGGACTCTCTGGTAAGGTTGAATTTCTTCATTGCTTCTTGTACTGTGTAGTATTCAGCTTCTTTTTCTTGGCCGGAAGATTTGGATAAGTCGAAATGCAATTTTGAATAGAATATTTGTCCGTGTTCTTTCTTAGATGGTATGTTATTCCGATAGACTTGCGAACGGATGGCTACACGGGTCATGCCGTACTTCTCCTGAATCTCTTCGGGAGTGTACCATTCGGTAAGGTCATTATCAACCTTATACTTAGCAAAAGCAGCATCGATATGCTTCTTGCTGTAATAATTGAACTGACGGATTTTTACTTTTGGGATGTTATGCTCACGAGTGTATGTCCATACCCATTTAGGGTTTACCTTGTACTTTTCTGCTATTTCCTCTGCAGTGTAGTACTCGGCAATATCAAATTCGACTTTTGTTACTACTCGTTCATAAGGCTTGGATTTTAACATTAACTCAATATCAGCTCTGCGTATAAAAGACATTCTTGAACTGATTCTTGATGCTCTTAACTTTTCTTCCTTGACTAATTTGTAGATGTATTGACGAGATACACCCATTACTTTGGCTGCTTGTGAAAAAGTAAAGTACTCTTGGCTCTCTAATCGCTTCTTTACTTCCAACAATTCCTGACTGTGGATGAGTTCCATTCTTCGTTCTTTCATCCGATGTTTGTAACCTCGGCTTGAGCATTGATGACTGCAATAATTAGTGGTGGTCTTTTGCGCTATAAAGGGCTTACCACACCATTGACAAATTCTTTTTACTTCCATGTTATTTTCTCCATATTTTTAATGAAACCATAAAGTTTTAATTTCGCTTTTTGTCTCTCTACGTAAACCATTGTACACACATGTCATCAAATGCCTTAGTGTGACATCGGCCATATTGCGGTAAATGTTCCGCGGTAGAAATACGGTAGAAAAATATGGTGAAAAACGGGTGTTTACCCGACTTATCTGGAATATGGGTAACAAAAAAGCCGCTGAAATTCAGCGACTTCCTTATAGTTGACTCTAATTAGTTACAGTTGTTTACAACAAATCATTTGCCGATGCAGAGTTTTTATTTTCCCACACAGAATGTAAAATGTCGAATTTAGCCAATTGGAATTCAGTGTGTTACAAAATTCCCCTGAAGGATAAAAGTTTATTCGGGGGACAGACAGGGGACTGCATTTTTACAAAGAAACCAATAAAATCTGCAAAAACGCACTTTTTTTAGAATTTTTAGCATATTTGTATTTCGTTGCATGGTAAAATGGCCTTTAATTGGAGTTGAAATTGCACCTGCAATTGCTATGAAATTTAGTGGTTTAGTTTAGTCCAATGTATATATAGAATAGGAGTAAACTAAACTGCCTTTATCGCCAAATCTAAGAGATCAATTATAGCCGTAGCTTTACACTCTTTTAAAATGGGCTTTGCCCCTCTCATTTGCAGATGTTATCAGTTTCTTTATATCCGTCTACCTTTTAGTAGGAGTTTCTGAGAAGTGCCAAAGTATGCTCTTTTTGCTTCTCAAAAGAAGAGAGAAGTAGGACTTTCATAGGTTTGGTATACCATCTTATTTTTCTTTTCTCAAGCAGTCGTTTATTGCCCCCCCCATACAATCATTTCAGAAGTTTGCTTCAATAACAGAGAGTCTCATTCTTTAATTTTTGGTGTCATTCTTGGTGTCATTCTTAGTATCATGGGTATTCATTGCGTCATTGTTAACCTCTTGTAAATCATCTATAAAAGTTCCGTTCTTGGTGTCATTTTGGTGTCATTTTCACCATTCTTGGTGTCATCCTTTGCTTCTTGTGTCATTTCCTTAACCTTGGTATCATTCTTTGTCTTTTGACTGTCATTTTGGGTGTCATTCTGAATTTTCCGTCCACCTTTTTTCATTTCTTGTCCACTTTTTCTGTCTACCATCTTCATAATTTAGCGTATCTTTTTATTGTTTTGGGGTTCACTTTAGGGTTCATTTTGGGGTTCATATTATCGTACTGCTATTCTATTTGATGAAAAAATGGGAAATGTGAAATAATTACCTTGTTTTAGTTTGGATTATGTGAAATACGGAATGAAAATGAGTATGATAATGTGAAATATCTACGTATTTATAGCTCGGATTATGTGAAAAGTGTTATCTTTGCAGTTGTAATTAAAGATTTTAGATATGGATAAACTGCTTAGAAGAAAAGTTGATAGCTATTTGATGGCTTGGAAAAACAATCCAGATAGAAAACCGCTAATTATTAAAGGTGCTCGTCAGATTGGAAAAACACGCTCTATCGAGTGGTTTGCCAGTCAAAACTATAAAACTGTTATACAGATTAATTTTGTAGAGCAACCTAAATACAAGAATATCTTTGAGGGTGGTTTTGAGGTTGATACCATTCTTAAAAACATATCGTTACTAAATCCTGAACTCAAGTTTATTCCAGGTGAAACTCTTTTCTTTTTTGATGAGCTACAAGCTTGCCCCAACTGTGCTACTTCACTGAAGTTCTTTAAGATCGATCGACGCTTCGATGTTATCTGTTCCGGGTCATTAATGGGAATCAATTATCGTGAAATCGAATCCAATAGTGTAGGCTATAAGGAAGATTATGAAATGCACTCCATGGATTTTGAGGAGTTCCTTTGGGCTAAGGGGTACACTGAGGATTTTATAGATGAACTGTGCCAGCACATGTTGGAAGTCAAGCCACTTGCCAAATTACAAATGGATGTTCTTTTTGAATTGTTCCGTGATTATGCAACTATCGGTGGTATGCCCGAGGTGGTGAATACATATATTAAGAACAAGAACTTCAGTGGAACTTTGGGTATACAGAAACAATTGCTCAAAGACTATGAGGAAGATATCACCAAATATGTGGAAGGTTTGGATAAAGCGAAGGTAAAAGCCGTTTATAACCATATCTCTACCTTCTTGGCCAAAGAAAACAAGCGCTTCCAGATAACCAAGATTGGCAAGAATGCTCGTAACAGAGATTATATCGGTTGTGTAGAATGGCTTGCTGATGCTGGCGTTATAAACGTCTGCTACTGCCTGAATCAGCCGGAACTTCCCCTAAAGGGCAACTATGATTCTAAACTCTATAAGATTTATTATAAAGATACAGGACTTTTGATTGCATCGCTTGACGAAGAAGCTCAGGAGGATTTGAGAGCTAATAAGAATCTGGGCACATACAAAGGAGCTATATACGAGAACATAGTTGGAGATATGCTTGTCAAGCAAGGCTACAATCTTTATTACTACAGCAGCGACAGGCCTTCTCTTGAAATGGATTTCTTTGTACGTGATACCGACTCCCTCATTCCTGTAGAAGTAAAAGCTAATGATGGAGCAACAGCGTCATTGAACAAGCTACTAAATGATGATAAATATTCAGATGTTAAATACGGCATTAAGTTGGGATATAAGAATATCGGTTTCAACGGTAAGTTCTACACCCTCCCTTACTTCTTGACTTTCTTGTTGAAGAGATTTGTGGCGGAGAGAAATAAATGATTATTCATGCGAATTATTTGTAATAATCATCATAGATAAAAGACAATATAGCTTTACTAAGTTTTATGATAATGATTTCACAAAAGAGTACAGGTATTCTTTATAATAAAAATAAGCAATATGAAATCTTTGTTTTTAGAGTTGATATGACATTAAGCAGAAAACGTAGAGTATATTACTACGATGAGAGTTTGAATCACATAGCATCAAACTTCTGATGGATGTGGAGAAGTTAGGCTTGAAGAAGTAATACTGACAAATAAAAGGATAGAGATATGAAATATCCAAGTTGGAAAGGTTTTGAATCAAAATATCCAGACTATCAGGAAATTGCCTTTGAGGCATTGGCTCGTATGTTGTTTAGGTGCAGATACGAGTTGGGTGATTCTTTGCCCTATTTCAAGAACCAGGCAGGTAATGAAACCGAAACGATTGTAGTTGATGGCGAAGAAATTGGATTTCAGGCGAAGTATTTCGATAATGAAATTAATGCAGCATCGATTGAACACTCAATTAAAACTGCACACAACAATCACCCAAACCAATCTAGGATGATTGTCTATACGAATCTTGAGTTTGGGAATCCCCGAAAGAAGGGTGAAACAAAGACTGAAAAACAGAAGAATATAGAACAGGTTGCTAAAGACTGCAATATTCAATTGGAGTGGATGTATGGCGATAATATTCTTGATGCAGTTTTGAGGAATGAGCTTGCTTATGATGTTTTCTTCAATACAGAAAGCAATCTTCAACATATTAGAGAGGATTTGTCCGCGTATAATGATTCACAGTTAGATTATATAAATAACCAGATAAATTTCAATGGCAAAACTTATAAGTTTGATAGAAGTGTCTCAACGAATAGGTTAATGACATTGATCCCTGGCAATAACAATGTCATGCTGTCTGGTGAAAGTGGTTCAGGGAAATCAGCCATATTGAAAGAATATTATGAGCAGTATAAAGATAATAGAGATTATGTGTTCTTTATAATAAATGCTGGTCAATTAAATGTCGTGGATTTAAACTCTTTGTTCCATCTTCATCACGATTATATCTTTGCAGACTTCTATGGCTATTTTGCAGAAGTAAAGAACAAAATTCTAGTATTAGATTCTGCTGAACAACTTCTTGATTTAAATAACAGGCGAGTAGCATTGATGCTAGTTGATAAACTGAGACGAGAGGGTTGGAACTTTATTGTTACCTGCAAAACGAATTCGGCAGAAGATTTAATTTCGATGTTGAAAGAAGATTTTCAATTGGATTTCATACTTCAGCCAGTTGATGCTTTGAGGGATTATGAACTTAAAAATTTTGAGAAAGATACTGGTATTAGGCTACCATTAGATGACAAACTCCGGCATCAATTATTGATACCCTTTTACCTGGCAAGATATTGTGAAGTAGGAGGAACTGATGGCAATGAAAAGGCATTCCGTGAGAGAGTCTGGAAGCAGAAAGTCAGAGGAATGTCATCATTTGGAAGGAAAATAGAGGCATGTCTATTTGAGATCATAAGAAGGAAGCAAACGACTGGTTTGTTTGTTATTCCTATTGATGGTCTTGATGTTGATTGTGTTGATTGCTTGATTAAGGAAGATATAATCGGCGAAATTGAACATCGTGGGGTGTTCGTAAAACACGATTTGTATTCCGATTGGGCATTAGATTATATGCTTCTTTCTGAACTAATAGATAAAGAATCAGTAGAAAGTAAACTTGTTTCAAAACCTACTATTAGTTATGCCAATGCTTTTCGTAGATGGTTTATAGAGAAGGTTGACAATGAAGAGCCAGTTGTAGATACCATTATAGGTGTGATGTTTGAGAAGGGCATTGATGACCGTTGGATAAATACAATCTTGGAGGTTATTGGGTCATCTGATATATATGCTCAAATTTTTATTAATAAATACGAAAGGAGATTGACTGAAGATGATTACTATTGGTTTAATACATTTGCAAATACAGTTGCAGTGTCTTGCCATATAGTATCGCAGTATCTGCCATATAAGAATGGCATTAGAATTCCACTAAGCAATTCTATTGGTTCTGGTTGGGAGACAGCTATATCTTTTATCAATAACAATAAAGAAGATTATTTTATAAACAATCTGTCTGTAGTTTATAATATCCTTAATGGATATTCAAATAAACGAAAGAAGAATGAGGAGATTGTAAAGATTGCTGGCCTTTTAGCTCTCAGAATATTTGATATTCAGGCTGATCCACAATATGAAAACCTTTATTTTTGGCAGAACAATATGAAAGATTGGGCTGCCTTAGTATGTAGATATGCTATTTACATACAAGATGAAATGAAAAGCGTACTTGCAAAAGTTGTCGAAAATTCATGGATTCATCATAATAGCCCTTATCATGAACTTGTAGAATATCTTATTACTCCTAAAAATGTATTTGTGGATGTCAATGCCTACTTTGTATGCAGAGAACAACTTCTTCCAATACTTAAACTCTTTTGGTCAGAGTCTAAAGATAATGACAGATATTATATGAGTATCGGTACGGAGCAATATTTTGGATTGAATCCAAAGGGATCGGGGATGAACTATTTCCCACCAAGCCCGTTCCAAACGCCTATTTTAGGGCTTCTTAATACGGAAAGCCTTGCTTCACTTGAAGATAACGCAACTCTTGACTTTATCATAGAGTTCGTTGACGCATGCGTATTTTGTTTTGACAAAAGAGGCAAGCAGTTACAGAAGTTGGATGAAGTTACAGTTTCTTTTAATGATGGCTCGAAGCACAATGTTTTGTGCTCTTCTATGCTATGGAATATGTATAGAGGATCGTCTAGAATTTCAGTGCCAAATCTATTAGAGTCTATTCACATGGCTTTAGATAAATACCTGCTGGATCTATTAGAAGGAGAAGAAAAGAAGAAAAATATTGAGAGGGTTAGAATGATCCTATGGCATATTTTAAAGAATAGTCATAGTGCTTCATTGTATGCTATAGTCACCAGTGTTGTGTTGGCTCATTACAATGAACTGTTTGATTTGTTCTTGTTCTTGATACAGAATATTAGGTTCTTACAACTGGATCTGCATAGACAGATTGATGAGTATCATATTGCATCAATGTCTTTTGTGTATATGAATTACAAAGATTATGCGACAGAGCGTAAGAAATCAGCTGATATGGAACATAGGAAACTCCATCTTGAAAACTTGCTCACTCATTTACAGATAGCTTACGAGAATAGCACGAAAGATGAAGACAAGAAGCGGCTGAATCAACTGTATTCGAGTGTAGATAAGTTGCAGAATGATTACAAATCTATGATGAAGGAAGCAATGTCAGACGAGCCATACATCATAGAGCGTATAAATGTCCGTAAATGGACAAAATCCACAATTACCATGGATAATGGCATTGAAGCCATTCAGTATGAGCCTGTCTTCCCTGAGCATCTTATTAAGGATCGGGATTTGACGCAGAAAGCTTCTGATGAGGCTATGTTTGGTTTTAACATAACCGTATGGGCAGACAAAATGCTTCGAGAAGATATTGATAGCGCGAGGATATATCAGTTCCATGATAAACCAAAGGAGATACTCAGAATTATTTCAGAGGTAGAGGAATCTCTTACAAAGAATCAAACTTTCATGGGTGTTTCAATTGGAAGAGAGTATGTGCCGTACATTGGTAGTGCTGCATTGTTAATTTACTATCGTGAGAAAATATCACAAGAGGAAATAGAACTATGCTCACAAAGAGTGATAGAAGCGTTACTAAACCCCGATTTCCTGCTATCGGGATTGATGACTGGTTTTGATACGATATTGGGTGCAATACCTGCACTGATAGAACTATACCCAAACGAGAAGAATACCATTGCGGATATTATCCTTACTTATGCAAAGCGTAGAAAAGAGATTGGTAATTTCCGTTCTTGTGACAAGGTTCGAGAACTCATTGTTAAATATAATCTTTGGGACAGACAAGCTGATTTTATGCATTTTGTCCAGATGCGTTTTTACAGTGGTTTGAATTTGACTTGTATTGAAGAGATTACTCTAAACGACGCAGAGACAATGCTAAGTTTATTGACAGAGATCCCAAAAGACAGAGTAATTGCTAATAAATGCTTAGTAAGACTTTCTGATCATTGGAGGAATATAGATTTTAATTCTGTGGATTATGAAAATCAGATATATGATTCATATTTGATAGCGGCCTATCTTATGAATACACCTGAAAATGAGATAGAGCAACTAGTCTCTGTATTTGGAGACTGTATGGCAAAGAAGCAAAGTCACGAATCTATCTTATCTTCAATCTTGATTGACTGCATTCAGTCTAAGAGATATGAGCAGTTCTGGAGAATTTGGTATGCATTTTTCCCATCCCTAGTTAAAAATGCAATTTTGCTAGATTCAAGTACAAAAATGGACTATTTACTATGTCCGTCATTCCTGTGTGAGTCAAGCAATGACTGGTTCCAATTTGAGGAAGAGAATGTTGATTTCTTCCATAAAATCGTGCTTAAAGTTGACTATGATGACGATGTGTTATTATGTGTACTAAAGGTGTTTGATACAATAGCGGCGAAATACCAAATGAAAGCTATCCCTTTAGTCTATAGGCTGACTCGAAGTGAATTGCCTTCATGGAATAGAAATAAGAAGCTAATCATAAGTTACATGGATATGTATGTAGATAACCTCAATATAAATCATAGGTCAGATATTATATGTGACAGAAACTTATATGACCAATATTGTGCCGTATTAGAATTTATGGTTAAAAACCAATCGGAAACCGCTTCAAGAATTTTAAGAACTTTATAACAATGCCAGTAATATTAGACTATAGAAATATAATACAAAACTTCGTACATGGGGCTGATCGCAGTGTTTGGGCAAAGAACTTGGTTGCTGCAGCTGTTATTAACAATGGAAATCTCACCGACGATCAACTTTTGCAAATTTGTGCAGACATTGACAATAGAGTTACTTCTCCATCGATTGTTCTACCTGGTAATATTGGAAGTGCCATACCTCGTGTAGAGTTAAAGATGTTAAAACATGTGGCCAATGTAAATAGACTGGTTTCTGATCAGACAATACATTTCTTCCATGACGGCATAACGGTGTTGTTTGGAACCAATGGTTCTGGTAAGAGTAGCTATTTTCGTATTCTTAACAAGTTGGCAAATGGGAGTATCAACTATTCAGTAATGCAGGATATTTTTAATGATAATCCACAACCAATGTCCATAGAAGTAACATATGCAGAGAATGGTACTGATCATACTGATGCATGGGATTTAATCTCGCCTTTATCAACACCTCTCGGGCATATTAGTGTATTTGATACGAACTATGCTAAAAGTTTAACTAATGAACATGACTCAAATATATACCTGTTTGATAGTATGGGCTTGAATATCTATCGAGGTATTTCAGATGGTGTCCGTAGATTAAAAGAACTAGGCTATGATGTATCGTCCGATGAAGTTGATATCAATAATTTGTGTACTGCAAACTATAGTGATAAGTTAGTACGTGCGCTTGAAACTCAGTTTAGAGAGGAACTAAAAGGATTTGAGATGGATTATCTAAACGTATCGTTACAACTTTCAGACATAACAAATCCTTTATCAAAGATTAAATTAACCATTAAGAACGACCATGAGCTTGATGTAGTTCTGAGTGAAGCGGAACAGAAGTGTTGTGCTTTGGCTCTTTTCATTGCAGAGTGTGAATTATTGGATGTAAAACAGCCTGTAATCTTTGATGATCCTGTCAACAGCCTTGATGCATGTGTTATCGGAATGTTTGCTAACCGAATCGTGCAGATGCCACACCCCATTGTGTTATTTACACACAATACTCAGTTGTTGGCAGAAGTAAAGTATGCGGATAATGTAGTCGTATATGAAGATTTTTCATCAAGAAGAATTGCAGGAAAAAGAGGAATATTAATTTATGAAGTGTTAAGAAACTGCCCTGAGGAGGTTGGCTATATAGTAAAATACAATGAATGTAAGTGCAAACACTATTTGGCAATAGCTAAAGATATTCTAGATAACCATTCCAATCCTTTAACACGTGATTATCAAAAACGACTTGCTGACAACTTGCGCATGGCTACGGAATGGCTTGTGGATGAAGTTTTCTTCAGAAATTTAATTCCTAATAGATTTAGGGGGCGATTCGATAAAATCAAGTGGACAAAGTTAGAAGAAATGATAGGCCAGAACAGTGCAGATGTTCGAACTGTCCGTACAATATATCAAAAGGTTTCTTCTGTGGGTAGCCATGTTGGTGCAGCTCATGTCCAAGCACCATTGAGGAAAGATCAATTTCAAGGATTTTATGATACTCTAAAAACTTTGGTTGATAATGCTGGATTATAATATTAATAATTCTTTGAATTAATATGCCTTTCAATAGTCACTTAAGATTATCTATATTCGGCAGTCTTGAGTGTTTGAGTTAAATGACTATATAATCAACAATAGAGTCATGTATTGCAAGTTGTCAATATTATATCAAGGCTGAACCTGTAAAATAATAAAAGCGGACCCGCCAGCAGTTCTTATGGGATGCTGACGGGTCGTGTTTACTTCAATTTCATCAATGCTTTCCTTGCTTTTTGAGGAGAAAGTCGAACATAGATTTGAGTACTACTCACTTGCTTATGCCCCAATAAAGTTGCAATAGTGTATATATCTACTCCATTATCTAGCAGTCTCATTGCAAATGTGTCTCGAAATCGATGAAAAGTGATGTGCTTGCTGATACCTGCTGTTTTGATGAGTATTGGAACGTATTTGTTTAAAGCATGCTCTGTAAGCCCATTGAATACCACACCCTCTTTTAGTGGTTTCCCTAATAGTTTAACAGCCGACTCTGATAAAGGTAATCTAACCTTATTCTGTGTTTTATGAATAATTAGCGTCATATATGCATTCTTTTTGGACCGTAAGTGAAGATTACGCCAATCAAGAGCAAGGACATCGCTTCTTCTAAGACCAGTATATATTGCAAACAGAGAAGCTTGTTTGACTTCCGGAAATATATCAAATTTCACTTTCTCCAATCTTTTAATTTCAGATTCTGTCAGATACTCTTTAGAGTCACCGTGCTTCCATGTAATCGATTTTACATTTGCTGCCACGTTTGTTGACAGAATCCCATCTTTGTAAGCAAGCGAAACAATATTCAGGAATGCACTGAAGTATGCTGCCGCGGTATTTCTTGCAAGTTTTTTCTGATGATGCAAGCATTTATGTCGAAGTAGATAATTTTTAAATCCTTCACAATAACTGGGGATAATATCCTTAAATTGACACTTGTTGTTGCTGTATTTCCTGAAATGCCTCAGACTGCACTCAAATTTGATTCCGTAATACTTACAGTTGTTATGAAAATACTCAATAAAATCACCCGAGAGTTTGTCTTTCGATAGAGCGATATAATCTTTTTGTACAAGAGTAATATACCTTTCGCATCGAATAGTTTCAGCTATTTCATTAATCATTCTATTATGCTTTTCTTGAATCTCGTTAGCCGGATTAACATACAATTCCAGATTGAGATTTTCATATCTGACACATTCACCATTAGGCGTGACATAGGGAGGCATAAATTCTAAGTATAAAGATAACATTGCTCCCTTGTTCTTTTTTCTTTCACGTACTTTTACTCTATAGCTCATTGTGGTAATTTATTTGATTGTCTTTTATAATCCTTAACACATCTTTTTGTGAAAATTGCATTATTCCGCCATGAAATCGTGTTCTGACTTCTCGTTTGGCAACGCAGGAAAATATATTTGCTTTTGAAATGTGTAAGTAGTTTTCTATCTCATCAATCTCAATCCACTCTTTAAAACATATTGATTCTTTCTTCCAGCACTCTTCTACATCATATTTGTTAAAACGTCGGAGTGAACCGATGAAGAATGTTTGAATATTGTACCTTGAGACAAATATCAATGACCACGAGCGGCTTCTTCCCATATAATTCATCATCCCTTTAAGTGAATAGGAGGGAGGACCGAATGGAGAAGCCGGCAATACATCAAAATGCGAATACCACATAAGAAATCTTCGCCATTCGATTTGAAGACTTTTGCTGTATATTTGTTTTGATAGTGGGTCTTTGTCAGTGGATAATAATTTCATACTATGGATCTGTGCATAGATGAAACGTTTACTGAAACCAGACAACTCACTTGCTTGGGAAATTGAAAGAACATCACCTGTGATAATCTCTTTCCATTCATTACCCAAGGTATCCCATTCTCTTGGATAATGATTAAAAAACTTTGTATTCATTATATATATGAGCCACATTAGAGCGGCACAATAATATATAACTCATCCTATTGACTATTCTCTATTTGATGGGAATAGAAGGTGTATTTAACAAGAAACTTACAAATTGCAACTAAATATTGAATGCGAAAAATTTGAATTTTCTGTCAAATATATGCTTCGTAGTAAAATCGCTTTTAGGTACAAATGTTAAACACTTCATACAAAGCATTTTAACCTAATTCAAAATTGTCACATGGGTGCCCAAAGGACAAAAAGGGACAAAAAAACTGCGTCCCTCGAGTGTATGGGGCACAAACGAGGGACAAAATTGTTTCTCAAAACAGAAAAGAAACGAGTAATAAACCACCATGAAATGCAAATATCACTATGGTGAATATATGCACATATTGAAAGTTTTCAAGTTTGTTGTTAGAGATTGTAGGCTATTTACAGTAAATAGAAGCTTTATTACACTATAAATCTGTGCACAGCCCCTAAATTTCGTCGCATATACGTATCGTAATTGTAAATACTATCGAAATTCGGACGGTAAATATGTAAAAAGCCCGAATTTTTCGTTAAAATTCAGGCTTTACATTTTCCAAGATGGAAAATTTATTGTATATCTTCTCTTTTTAGACTTAATTATGCAATATTCTGAAATACAACAATTTAAAATCTCCTTGCAAATCGAAAAATTGCTGATTTTTATACATAAAAACACGAATTAAAACATTGTGTATCAATACGTTACAAACATTATTTGCCGATGCAAAAATGTTGAAAGATATTCTGAAGCACCATATCATTCGTAACCTCACCAGCGATGTCCGAAATAAAGAAGATACACTCTCGTATGTCTTGTGAAAGAAAATCTCCGGAAATCTGCGAATCAAGTCCACTCTGTACTCTATGAATAGCTTCCAAAGCTTTATTTAAAGCTTCGTAATGCCTTACATTTGTCACAATAATGTCATTTTGTGTCACTGTAGGCAAGTGTGCGGCATCAATAAGCATTTTTTGCAGTTCACTTGTGTTCTCTCGTTGTTTGGCCGAGATGAAAATAGATTCCGTAGATTCTTTGGGGAAGTCTTTTAATAAAGATAATAAATTCTCTTTCTGTTTGTCTTCGATCAAATCCGCCTTATTAAACACAACAATCAAATGTTTTCCTTCACAACGCGGAATAATCTTCTCTGATAACTGCTCTATTTGAGAGGCAGCATTCACAGCATCTACCATCCAAAGAACAATCTCTGCCTGATCTAACTTTTGGAAAGTACGTTCGATACCGAGACTTTCAATCGTATCATTGGTTTCCCGGATTCCGGCAGTATCAATGAAACGAAAAGTGATTCCTCCGATGTTGATAGTATCTTCGATCACATCACGCGTTGTCCCGTGGACATCACTGACAATCGCCTTATCCTCATTCAATAATACATTCAGTAAAGTCGATTTTCCGGCATTTGTTTCACCGATAATAGCTACAGGGACACCGTTCTTAATAGCATTACCAACACTAAAAGAATGAGCCAACCGCGAAATGACCTGTTCGATTTCATCTGCTAGCTTCCTTAATGCAGAACGATCGGCAAATTCAACATCCTCTTCGCTGAAATCCAACTCCAGTTCAATCATAGAGGTGAAATTCAGCAATTTGTTGCGTAACTCCGTCAATTCTCTGCTGAAACCACCTCGCATCTGGCTCATAGCCAAACGATGAGTGGCAGCAGATGAAGAAGCGATCAAGTCCGCCACAGCCTCTGCCTGACTTAAATCCATCTTTCCATTGAGGAAAGCACGTTGCGTATACTCTCCCGGTTGGGCCATGCGGCAACCGTTCTCAATAAGCAACTGCATCACCTGTTGAAGAATATAAGAAGAACCGTGGCATGTGATTTCCGTACTATCTTCTCCCGTGTATGAATGAGGGGCACGGAAAAGACTGACGAGCACTTCGTCAATAATCTCGTCCCCGTCATAAATACGTCCGAATGTCAAAGTATATGGTTTTTGCTCACTCAATAATTTGCCAGTCTTGGCGGGCTTGAATATGCTGCCGGTGATAGAAATAGCTTCCGGACCGGAAACGCGGATGCTTCCGATAGCACCGCCCTGGGCGGTAGCGATAGCGCAGATCGTATCTTGATTCATTGTTTTTTCTTTTTGGATGAGCAAAGATAATTGTTTCTAAGTAAAAAATAGAAAATTGAGCACAACTTGTGCTTTATTTGTTTATATTTGCTGCCGTGCAGTGGTACACCAAACAAAATAAAACAATAATGCTTATGGAACCAGCGATCAATTTATATTCTCCGAATGAGAAAAGCGAACTCATACGGGAAAACTATCAGGAAATACTTTCTGTGCTTGCAGCTCATCAAATAGCTTTGTGGGAGTATGATATCATTACGGGCAAATGCTCTTTTTCAGAATTGGGGCAGGAGGCTATCAATAGTTTCATCCGTGAAAGCCCGGATTTGATACTGATGGATATTCGTATGCCGGTGATGGACGGTATTCAGGCTACTGAAAAGATTCGTACGATTTCTCTGACCGTGCCTATTATTGCAGTGACTGCGTATGCTTTTTATACCGAACAGCAACAGGCTATTCAAGCCGGATGTAACGCCGTTATTTCAAAACTCTATTCTTTGGAGAGGCTAAGAGAGACGATAGAATCTTACATCGGATAATTAATTTTCTAAAAGAGAACCAACATTCTGAATATTGTAGTGTTACTATTATAATAGTAGTAACATTATAATAGATTAGAGTATGGAGAAAGTAAAAAAGATAGTCCTTATCGGAGCAAGTGGCTTTGTTGGTTCTGCTCTTCTGAACGAGGCTTTGAATCGTGGTTTCGAAGTTACAGCAGTAGTTCGTCATCCGGAAAAGATAAAGATAGAGAATGAAAATCTGAAAGTGGTGAAAGCCGATGTAGCCGTGCTTGATGAAGTGGCCGACGTTTGTAAAGGTGCGGATGCCGTTGTTAGTGCGTTCAATCCGGGATGGAATAATCCTGATATATACGATGAAACCATTAAAGTTTATCTGACTATAATTGATGGAGTGAAGAAGGCTGGCGTCAATCGTTTTTTGATGGTTGGTGGTGCCGGTTCTTTATTTATCGCTCCGGGCTTGCGTTTGATGGATTCCGGCGAAGTACCCGAAAATATATTGCCGGGAGTGAAAGCCTTAGGAGAGTTTTATCTGAACTTCTTGAAGAAAGAGAAAGAAATAGACTGGGTGTTCTTCTCTCCGGCAGCAGATATGCGTCCGGGAGTACGTACTGGGCGTTATCGGTTGGGAAAAGATGATATGATTGTAGACATCGTAGGGAACAGTCATATCTCTGTCGAAGATTACGCTGCCGCAATGATTGATGAATTGGAATATCCGAAACATCATCAGGAGAGATTTACGATTGGTTATTGATAAAAAATCAGATTAAAAATAATTGTGTGATAAAGTGACGCTATCCTTCTCGGATAATGTCACTATAATCGTATTATAGCGTTACTATCACGGCGTCATAGTGATACTATGTTGAAGATAGGCTAAATGATAAAAATGGACTGTCTAACAAGTCCCTTATTAAGAATTTCCCCCACGCTATAACTATTTGTAGCGTGGGGGAATTTCAATATTTAGAATTCGTTAGACAGCTTTATAATTCTATTTTAACGATTACAATTTTATGCTTTCAGAAGAGCGTACCTCTATATTCTGTCAAGTACAGTTTTAATCAGTGTATCAATTGTGTTCTTATATCCTGTATTGGCCTCTTTAATGAGCCGGTTGGCTATCACCATGCAGACGGTCATAGCCTTGTGTCCCATCAACCGGCTAAGTCCTGCCAAAGCCGAACTTTCCATTTCGAAGTTAGTAATCTTATAGCCTTTATATTCGAAAGATTCAATCTTATCATTCTGTTTCGGGTCTGCCAATGGAACACGAAGTTCACGTCCCTGCGGACCAAAGAAACCTCCGGCAGCGATTGTTACTCCACGTACCATGTCCTCTTTGGCAATCCGGTCAATCAGTTCTTCGCTGGCGTCAATGACATAAGGGGCAGGCGCGCACATATTTCCCGACCAACCCATGTGATTGAGGAATGCACGTTCAAAAGATAAGTCGCATACAGCATTTCGTCCGGCATAGAAATTCAGCAATCCGTCGAAGCCGATAGACTTCTGCGAACACACAAATGTTCCGACAGGAGTGTTGGGCTGTAAGCCACCACATGTACCGATACGTACTAATTCCAGTTGGCGGAACTGATCCTTTTCTTCGCGGGTATTAAAATCTATATTGGCGAGTGCATCCAGTTCATTCATTACGATGTCGATATTATCGCAGCCGATTCCTGTAGAAACCACTGTAATCCGTTTACCTTTATAAATACCTGTGATGGTTTTGAATTCGCGGCTTTCCACTTCACATTCTTTGTTTTCGAAATGAGAAGCTACGAGTGCTACACGTCCGGGGTCACCTACCAGAATTACTTTGTCTGCCAACCATTCGGGCTTTACGTGAAGATGGAATACTGAACCGTCTTCATTGATAATCAATTCAGAGGATGGAAAGTACTTTTTCATGTTATTGAAGGGTTTTAGTTTTATAATAGGATTTGTATCTATAAATAGAAACGCCGGAACCGGATTTAAGTTCAGAAGAAGCCACTATCTTTTTCCTTTAGAAAAGGGGAGTGCGTCTTACAACTGAAATGAAATCGGATTCCGGCGTTTGTGAACGATTATTTGCTCAATGGCTGATTGCCTGCATTGCCTGTTGCCGGCTTAGCGATATTCTCGCGCATGGAGGTGTCAGCTTCAATATTCTTCATGCGATAATAATCCATGATGCCTAAGTTGCCGCTGCGGAAAGCTTCAGCCATCGCTTTAGGAACTTCAGCCTCTGCTTCGATCACTTTAGCACGAGCTTCCTGTGCTTTTGCTTTCATTTCCTGTTCGGAAGCAACTGCCATGGCACGGCGCTCTTCGGCTTTTGCCTGTGCGATGTTCTTATCTGCGTTAGCCTGGTCAATTTGCAGAGCAGCACCGATGTTCTTACCTATATCGATGTCCGCAATATCAATAGACAAGATCTCGAAAGCCGTTCCTGCGTCCAAACCTTTACGAAGTACAAGTTTAGAGATCGAATCCGGATTCTCAAGGACCGATTTATGGTTTTCAGAAGAACCGATAGATGAAACGATACCTTCGCCTACACGGGCAAGGATCGTATCTTCACCTGCACCACCGACCAACTGACGAATGTTGGCACGTACCGTAACACGTGCTTTGGCTATCAGCTGAATACCGTCTTTTGCAACAGCCGTAACAGGAGGCGTGTCGATCACTTTCGGGTTTACAGACATCTGTACAGCTTCGAATACGTCACGTCCTGCAAGGTCGATAGCAGTAGCCATCTGGAAAGGTAATTCGATATTCGCTTTCGATGCGGATACCAAGGCGTGAACCACCTTTTCCACATGTCCTCCCGCCAGATAATGGGCTTCCAGTTCATCACGGGTAATGTTTTTCAGACCGGCTTTGTGAGCCTCGATCATTCCCGGCACGATGATGTACGGCGGAACGTTACGTATACGCATTAAAAATAGTTGTATCAGCGAGATGTTAACTCCCGACACTTTTGCCGACAACCAGAGGAAGAACGGCACGTAATGGAAAAATATTATCAAGAAGATAATACCTCCAGCTATCAGAAAGATAGGCAAGTAGAAAGATGATTCCATTGATGTTATTATTAAGTGAATATTATTCTTTGTGTTTTTCAACCATGATTGTACCGTCGGTGATACGGCTTACAATAATCGGAGTCTTTTCATTGAGGAATCCGTCTATTGATTTTACTTCCACAATTTTTCCGTTTATTTCGGCATAACCGATTTGTGCCAGACGTGTGGTGCTGATTCCTGTATCACCCACTTTGACGCTGTCTTCTGCGCTACGGTCTACTTTCGAATCAATATCCTTTTTCAATGCCAGTTTGTCCAGCATCTTCGATCGCATAAACCAGATCAGTGATCCGATGCAGGCAATCGCCGATATGCCAAGAGTGATAAATCCTCCTGCCATACCTAAATTGGCAAACGCATAGTAGTTGGCATAAAGAATGCAAACCAATGCAGAAATTCCGGCCAGGCTAATGCCCGGGATGACGAACAGTTCTACCAGAAACAGTATGACTGCGGCAATAATGAGAACGGCGATAATGAGTATATCCATAGTTCAGAGTTATTAATTTATTTTGTTTTTTCTGCATTGCGTACATTCACTTTGAGAGTATCCAGCTCTTCGGACATTTGCAGTACCCGCTTTTCGAGGTCGAGGATGGCAGGAGCCATTTTCTCTTTTCCCTGTTGGTTGGCACCGGCATATTGTTGACGCAGGCTATTCAGCTTTTCTTCTTGCTGATAATAGTCTTTCTCCATCTGTTGGTAACGCTGGAAAAGTGACTTTGCTTTTGCGGATTTAAAGTCGCTCATCAGATAGTAAGTCGTATGATCGTCAATGACAAATTCAAAGTCCATCGCACGACGTTCTTTAGGCTTATGACTGATGGCAGCTTCCAGGCGTTGCAATGCTTCGGTTACAGCTTGTTTGTCTTTCCAGGTTTCTTTCAGCGAATGAATCTGTGCCAGACGAATAATCTGTTGCTGTTCCATTGCTTCATAATTATAAGTCTGCTTGGAAGTATTAGGAATGAATACATAAATGCATACCTTTCCTTCAGGCTGGAAACGGTCGGAAGCAAACCATCCGAGGTTGTTGTATTCGTCAATGACGTACATATAATCATTGTACGGTGAATTGAACGGCATACCTACATTGTCCGGAACAAGATAAGTGTCGGTATTCGTGTTGTAACGGGTGACAAAGATGTCGTAGCCACCCAGTCCTTCACCATCGCTGGCATAGTAAACCGTGACGCCGTCCGATAGAACGAACGGATAATTTGCGTTTCCGGAAGCATTGATACTACCCGGTAACGGGCGTCCGTCACTCCATTCATTCAGCAATTTGTTTTTTGAGAAGATGTCAAGATTACCGTTCTCGCCCTTTTCGCTATAATAGATTTTATTTCCAATTTCTGTTTCATAGACAGTTCCCGGATGATCTCCTTCTGTCTTGAAAAAATCATTGAAGGTAAACAATTTACCTGATTCTTCACTAATCTTGTATGCATGGAGGAAAGTCGCCTTGTCTACAACGAAGCTGTCAATGATACATACATCTTCCACTCCCTTCAACATCCGGAGGTCAGCTTTGCTCTTTTCCAGAAGTTTCTCCGCTTCTTCCGTCGATTTCTTACGTTTACTTAAATCTGCGATATATTCTTCAAAACAGTTTACAGCATCTTCGAAACGATACGTTTCATTATATGCTTGTCCCAGATAGAGTTGTCCACTGGTAACACGTTTTTTCACTGCTATCTCAAGAGGTTTCACAGCTTCTTCCGCTTCTCCGGTTTTCAGGCAACATACGCCATACCAATAGTTATAATTCCCGTTCGACGGTTGTGATTTAGCATACTTTTTGAAGACAGGCTTGGCTTTTTCATAGTCACCCTTAGTGAATAAGGTGCGTGCCTGTTCCAGCGTTTGTGCAGATACTTCGCAAAGGAAGAGGCTGCAAATTAAAAATAGAATATATTTTCTTTTCATCGTTTTGAGCGTTTATGAGTGACGGGTAGATTGAAAACATTGCTGCTTTCGGGCACCGGTCCATTTATCAATTGTTCAAAAGTACAAATTTATTAGAAATAAACCCTTTTTCAGTGATTCTATTATGTTAATTCTTCTTTAAATCATTCTTTTCGCTTACTTTTGCAGCCGATTTTTAAAGATATGACACAATTTACGGAAGAAGAGAAAACCATTCGCCGCATTGAACGGCGGTTTAGTAAAGGAGTGGTGCAATATGGATTGATAGAAGAAGGAGACAAAATCCTTATCGGACTGTCAGGAGGAAAAGATTCGCTGGCGCTTGTAGAACTGTTGGGTAGACGCGCACGTATCTATAAGCCTCGTTTTTCTGTCGTTGCCGTTCATGTAGTGATGAAGAATATTCCTTATCAGAGCGATACAGAATATTTGAAAGCGCACTGCGAGGCGTATGGAGTTCCCTTTGTACAGTATGAGACTGCCTTTGATCCTGCTACCGATACACGTAAATCTCCCTGCTTCCTCTGCTCATGGAACCGCCGGAAAGCCTTGTTCACTGTTGCCAAGGAGCACGGATGCAATAAAATCGCTCTTGGTCACCACATGGATGATATTCTGGAAACTTTATTGATGAATATCACTTATCAGGGAGCATTCAGTACAATGCCGCCCCGGTTGGTGATGAAGAAGTTTGATATGACAATTATCCGTCCGATGTGTCTGGTTCACGAAGCCGATTTGGTAGAATTGGCGGCTTTGCGTCATTATCAGAAGCAGGTGAAGAATTGTCCTTATGAATCGCAGTCCAGCCGTAGTGACATGAAAGGAGTTTTACGACAACTGGAAGCGATGAATCCGGAGGCACGTTACAGTCTTTGGGGGAGCATGACCAATGTACAGGAAGAATTATTACCAGATAAAATAGATTAATTTGAATAGGTTATTATGAAAGGATTCTATACCATTTTGTTGCTGATCGTATCCAATGTCTTTATGACATTCGCTTGGTACGGACATTTAAAGATGAAACAGGAGTACAGCTGGTTCGCTGCTCTTCCGCTGATCGGTGTGATTGCGTTCAGTTGGGCAATCGCTTTTTTTGAGTATAATAAAACGGAAAAACCCAACTGGAAATTTAACACTTTACGTTGATAT
>OCAI01000152.1_pt1 | contig 96297 bp, 69 predicted proteins | sample 1538271 | NCBI WGS metagenome assembly OCAI01 (sample SAMEA2580269, study PRJEB22360) | human gut metagenome | biome: human gut; feature: human-associated habitat; material: faeces | place: Denmark | collected 2008/2010 | reverse complement strand
TATAAATAATGTCTACAATAATTGGGTTGGTGTCTACTTTTAGATTACCACTTCAGGAAGGCGCGTTGAAGTCCAAAAGAGAAGCCAAAGCGCGGCGAATTGGACGTTGAAGCGGTGGGAAGGCGTGTTAAAGTCCAAAAGGGGTGCCGAGCCGTGGCAGATTGGACGTTGAAGCGGCGGGAAGGCGTGTTAAAGTCCAAAAGGGAAGAGTCAGTCTGACGATTTGGACCTTAGAGAGGTGTGATGCACAGAGAAAGTCCAAAAGGGGTGCCGAAGCATGTAGAATTGTTCTTTATAAGATACTTGTAAATAAATATTCAGCTTGCTATAATATGCAAGATGTATTTTGTATACACAAATAAAGTGATTGGAATTAACAAAATACACAATCAGGGAGGAACTAAAGATGTTATCTATGAAAGAAGCGATAGAGAATTATGTGGAAGGTTGTGTTGGGAAGGTTGACTGTCCAGCATACAAGCTTTTTATGAAAGCCATACTTGCAGGAATGATGATTGCATTTGGCGCAGCCGGAAGCAGTGTGGCAGCACATGATATCGTCAATGTAGGAATTGCACGTCTGGTTGCAGGAGTTGTATTCCCAATGGGACTTATGATGGTTGTTATGACAGGAGCAGAACTTTTTACAGGAGACTGTCTGGCAATTATGGCAACTGTACAGAAGAAGCACACAGCACTTAAGCTTATACGAATGCTTATTGTAGTATATCTGGGAAATCTTCTTGGCTCGTTAATGCTTACATGTATTGATTATGTAAGTGGGCAGTATAATTATTCATCGGGAATACTTGGTGCATATACAATTAAAGTAGCACTTGGAAAATGTAATCTTGATTTTACAACAGCGCTTGCATCGGGAATATTATGTAACATACTTGTGTGTGCAGCAGTTATGCTTGCGGCACGTGCAAAGGATGTAACCGGAAAACTGTTATGTTGTTTTTTTATAATACTGCTTTTTGTTGTAAGCGGTTATGAGCATTGTGTTGCTAATATGTATTATGTACCTGCAGGAATGATAGCAAAACTTAATCCGTTATATGTGAAAGATGCTATGGAGCAATATGGTTATACAGCACAGCAGCTTAGTACATTGAATATACCGAATTTTATATTTAATAATCTTATTCCTGTTACAATAGGTAATATTGTGGGAGGAATGGCATTCTTCGGAATACCGTTGATGTATATTAATGGTGTTGGTGGAAAGAAAGCGTGAGACATATCTTAAAGTATATGGATATGGATTGATGATTTAGAAGAAAATATATTATTACCTATGATTATTCCTTTAGAAACCATTAAAGCATAGGAAGATGTGCAGTAGAAGAATCACAGACGAACACAGACTTACGTATAATATGGACATGAACCAAAATCTGATAATATATTCCTGCAAGTTCCATTATGAAGATTAGCACCTGAAACATGGTGCTTTTTTCTTTACACAAAAATCACATGGTTTCGGAGAATATTATATCGGTGGATAAAAATGTTATTATCTACTACGAAAAATATGAACATAAATGATGGGGCAAAATAGTGTATCGTCCAACTAGGTGATACATTTGCATCTGACAGCAACATGGTCGCAGAATATAGAGCAGAACCTATAAGAAGATATTATTTCTATTGCTTATAGGCAGAAATATTAGGATTTCTGCTCATAAAGCGCAGATTTCATTGTAAATACCTATAAATGATGGAAAACCACATTATCTATAGGCAATCTTTAGCTTTCTGGCAAGGATAATGTCTGATTCGAGAGAAGAATGTGCAGAAAATACCTATAAGCTGTCAGAATATACGACTACCTATAGGTATCATGAAAAAAAATCAGACAAGACACTTCTTAATCAATAATAATATGCCTATAAATCTTGAAATATAGATATTCTTATAGGAAATGTTTAACAACATTATAGTGGATTTATACAATATATACTACTAAATCAGAGCCAGCACCCATACAGTTATCATCTTGAACGTTATTCAGTAACAGATTTCTTGGCAGAACAGCAAGTCTTAACCCGACATATGTCAATACGGATTTAATATCTTATGTTTCAGTTGGCATTGCGTGCGCAATAATATTGCAACTCATATATATAAAGCTGAAGCGTAGAGCATAAGAAAACACCTCTTAATCAGCAATATACATTCTGATTAAGAGGTGTTTTTCTTCGTCCATTATTAGTAAGTATACTCATGGCGAGGGCGATAATAAAATGCCTGAAGCTGACTGTTACGGTTATAGGTAACTGTATAACAATCGGCTGGTGCATCAGCATAAGTCTCAGGATTAACTCTGATAGTTATTGTCTGTCTGTGAGACTGTCCACTGTTACCGTGTTCTGCACTGGTATTATCCTGTCCTACCCCTTTGAGATTACTGATAGTCTGGACTGGGTACACTTTTGAATTGCGAATAACTCCATTTGCTGCAATAATCCCTCCTTGGACCTTATTTCAAAATGTTACTTCTACATTATATATCGGTCAAACGTGTTATATTATTACATTGAATTTCTTTATAAAAATGTATGATAGAGGAAGATAATATGCATGATGATGGAGATGTTTATATGGGAGAATACAAGCCCCCTTTTGCTATAAAACTCATGAAATGTGATGGATATATTAAAATGGGCTCATAAAATGTGATTACAGCGGGGAAATTCCCTCATAGTACTATAACAGAATAAAGATATATACAAAATGCCCCATTCCGGATTAATCCGGAGTGGGGCTTATTATACGCATAAGCAGTTAATGCTTAATTAATCAATTTCTTTTTTCTTAATTCTGTCAAGATAATCTTTAGTTTCTTTAGCAACCACACCGTTTAAAGCAACGAGTGCAATAAGGTTAGGAATAGCCATCAGACCGTTAAATATATCTGCAATTGTCCATACAGCAGATACTGTCATATAAGGACCAATGAATACGCAGAGGATATATATCCATCTGTATGCCTTGATGCATTTCTTCTTACCATTAGTAAGGTATTCAAGGCAGCGCTCAGAATAATAATCCCAGCCAAGAATAGTTGTAAATGCAAAGAATACGAGGCATAACATAAGAATAAATGAAGCAACTCCATCAGGGAATGGAAGTCCTAACTGGAATGCTTTAGTTGTTACTGCAACACCTTCAAGTCCCATATCGTAAGCTCCTGTAAGAACAATTGCAATACCTGTAATTGAACAGATGATAATAGTATCAATAAAAGTAGCTGTCATAGATACAAGACCCTGACGTACAGGTTCATTGGTACGAGCAGCGGCAGCGGCAATAGGTGCACTACCAAGACCGGCCTCATTAGAGAAGATACCTCTTGCAATACCCTTCTGCATAGCTACAACCATGGCACCAAGGGCACCACCAGCAGCGGCCTTAAGACCAAATGCACTCTGCACAATTGTAAGGATGGCAGCAGGAACATCTGTAATATTAAATAAAATAATAAGAATACCTGCTAAAAAATATGTTGCAGCCATGAAAGGAACAATAACCTGAGCAACTTTAGAAATTCTCTGGATTCCACCAATAAGAACAAGAGCAACACAGAATGTAAGGATAAGACAGCTTATAACTACAGTCCATGAATATGTTCTTCCAAATAATGAAACAGTCCATGCGTTGTTAGAATCAAAGAAATTATTAACAGCAGAAGAGATTCCATTCACCTGTGTAAATGTACCAATTCCTAAAAGACCAACGCCTATACCAAAGAAAGCAAATATCTTGGCAAGCCATTTCCACTTAGGTCCCATACCATGTTCAATGTAGTTAAAAGGACCACCAACAACATGACCGTCTTCGTCAACCTGTCTGAACTTAACTGCTAAGAGACACTCTGCGTACTTGGTAGCAGTACCAACTAAGGCAGCAAGCCACATCCAGAATAATGCACCAGGACCGCCTGAGACAATAGCAGTAGCAACACCTACGATATTACCTGTACCGATTGTTGCTGAAAGTGCTGTACATAGTGCTGCGAAACTGCTCACTTCACCATGCTTTCCATCAGTTTCGTCTTTGAAAATGTACTTAAAAGCACGTCCAAGATTAGTAAACTGAACACCCTTAAGTCTGATAGTAAGAAACAGACCAACTGAAAGTATAAGGACAATGAGTGGAATTCCCCAGACATATGCGTCAATAGTAACGAGAATAGTATTGATTTTACTAAACATATTATGTATTCTCCCTTTTTATAAAAAATTAAGATAAATTTTATCATAAAACAACATTTTTTTCAATTGAATACTGTTATTTCCTAATATAATAAATAATTTTGTTAAATGTTGCTTATTGACAAACTCTGTCAATTTATATATTATTGTTGAAAACGAAGGCGTTTTGCAGATAAAGCAAGACGCTTTTTTCCTTATTATTAAGGTAATATCCGGAAGATATAATCGGGAGAGACTGTGTAAAAATGCAGCGCCGAAGGTGACAGCGAAAACTCTCAGGCAAAAGGACCGGTTATGGACGGAACTCTGGAGAGCTGTAATTATCAGCACCGAAGAAGCAATTTCTAAGCATAGAGATGAGAAATATTGAGGCTGATTTGCTTGGGGAGAATCTTTCAGGTTTTTAACAGAGGCATAGGTGTATTAAAGTGCGCCTGTAGCCTCTTGTTTTTATGTAAAGATATATTAGGAAGGGAATCTTCTTAAGAATCTTGATAAGGCAGGATTGCAAGGCACGAAAAGGCTAAAGCAAAGGAGAGAAACATTATGAAGACAGACATTGAAATTGCACAGGGAGCAGTAATGGAGCCAATTAAGAATGTTGCAGCCAGATGCGGCATAAGCGAGGATGATCTTGAATTATACGGAAAGTATAAGGCTAAGATATCAGATGAGTACATCAACAGTGTCAAAGACAATGAAGATGGAAAGTTAATTCTTGTTACAGCCATAAATCCAACTCCGGCAGGAGAGGGAAAGACAACAATTACTGTAGGGCTTGGAGAAGCATTTGGAAAGCTTGGCAAGAAGGCAGTTATAGCACTTCGTGAGCCATCACTTGGTCCATGTTTCGGTATCAAAGGTGGAGCAGCAGGTGGTGGATATGCACAGGTTGTTCCTATGGAAGAATTGAATCTGCATTTTACAGGCGATTTCCATGCAATCACATCAGCTAACAACTTATGTGCAGCACTTCTTGATAACCATATACAGCAGGGCAACGAACTTGGAATTGACCCAAGATGTGTTACATGGAAAAGATGTATGGATATGAACGACCGTGTTCTTAGAAATATAGTTGTTGGTCTTGGTTCTAAGGTTGACGGAACTGTAAGAGAAGATCATTTTGTTATCACAGTTGCGTCAGAGATTATGGCAGTATTATGTCTTGCAACAGATATGAAGGATTTAAAGGAAAGACTCGGCAAGATGGTAGTTGCTTACAATTATCAGGGACAGCCTGTTACAGCATCAGATATCAAGGCAGTAGGTTCAATGGCAGCTTTGTTAAAGGATGCATTAAAGCCTAACCTTATCCAGACACTTGAGCATACTCCAGCATTAGTACATGGTGGACCATTTGCTAATATCGCACATGGCTGTAATTCAGTAAGAGCAACTAAGACTGCACTCAAGATGGCAGATTATGTTATCACAGAGGCAGGATTTGGAGCAGATTTAGGTGCAGAGAAATTCTTTGATATAAAGTGCCGTAAGTCAGGCTTAAAGCCAGATGCAGTTGTATTAGTAGCAACAGTAAGAGCACTTAAGTACAACGGTGGAGTACCTAAGACAGAATTATCAGCAGAGAATCTTGACGCATTAAAGAAGGGAATCGTAAACCTTGAAAAGCATATTGAGAATCTTCAGAAATATGGTGTGCCTGTAGTTGTTACACTTAATGCGTTTGTATCAGATACACAGGCAGAATTAGATTATATACAGAAGTTCTGTGAAGATAAAGGCTGTGAATTCGCCCTTGCCAAAGTATGGGAAAAGGGTGGAGAAGGCGGAATTGAGCTTGCAGAAAAGGTCCTTAAGACACTTGAGACAAAGAAGAGCAATTTCCATTGTCTGTATGAGACAGACCAGCCGGTTAAAGCAAAGATTGAGACAATTGCCAAAGAAATATATGGAGCAGGAAGTGTTAATTATTCGGCAGCAGCTAATAAGCAGATTGAACAGCTTGAACAGTTAGGATTTGGTAATCTTCCAATCTGTATGGCTAAGACACAGTATTCGCTTTCAGACGATCCAACATTACTTGGCCGTCCGGAAGGATTTGAGATGAATGTAAGAGAAGCATATGTATCAGCCGGTGCAGGCTTCATAGTAGTGCTTACAGGTTCAGTAATGACAATGCCAGGACTTTCAAAATCACCAGCGGCATATAATATAGATGTTAATGATGATGGGGTAATAACTGGGTTATTCTAGAAAAGTGACTCCCGGGAGTGGGAGGCAGGTGGTTGTGGGGTGTGGAATCTCTCCGGTAAACTGCACTGCATAATAATAAGCATTGAGTGTTTAGGTAATTATACCATCCGCTAACGATGTCTACGCACATCCATGTGCGAGACATCTCACACGCCATCCATGGCGTGTGTACGCTTTGGTTTACTTATGACTCAATGCTTTTATTATGCGCACAGTTTACAGTCGGAATACCGCACCCCACAAACCACATGCCTCCAAACTTCCGGGAGTTTTTCTACATAGGAGATGAGAATATCTCTCCCGCCCCAACCTTGCCAAAGGCGGGGCGGAGCAGTTGTCCGGTAAAGAAAAGCCCAGCCGTGTATATTAGTAAAATCAAAACCGTATGAAGACGCCGGCACTTGGTAAGCTGGGAAAGCTGCCACAATGTGGTAGCAAATCCCAGCGAACCTAGTACCGCTGCGTCGGAATCCGAGCGGAAGCGTGTTTTGATTTTACTAATATACACGGCTGGGCGTGCTTTAGGGGAGCAACTTCCTACAACATTACCCCCGACTTCTCCTTACTTCTCTCAATCATATGATTCAGCTTCTCAAATGGTTTCTGTAAGAACAATCCGATAATCAGTGAAACAACTATATATATTGAAAGAAATGCGAGATTCTTAATGTAATCGTATCGGTACATTCCTGCTATACATTCTCTTAATGCATCCATTGAATATGGGAAGAGCAGGAACCGGTATATTATCTGGTATGCGTTAGGAAGTACTTCTATAGGGAATGTACCGCCTGAGCCGGCAACCTGTATAACGAGCAGGACAATTCCAAGTGCTTCACCGATATTTCCAAATGCAACAGTAAGGCTGTACATAAAGAAGGTGAATACGAAGCTTGAGAATGCACATGCAACCCAGTAAAGGAATGGGTGGTAACACTGGATTCCTATGTAGAGAAGATTTCCAAGTGTTATAAGCAGTGCCTGAAGCTGTCCTACTGCAAAGAAGATAAAATACCTTCCGAAGAATTTTTCATATCTCTTTGCATCTGCTGGAATGTCCGGAGCAGGATGCACAGGTGTGTGCATAATAGCAACAAGTATAAGTCCACCAAACCACAGTGCAAGTATTGTGTAGAATGGTGAAGCGCTTGTTCCATAGCTTTTAACAGCATATACCTGCTCTGTTGTTATATTTACAGGTGCAGAGAGAAAATCTCCCAAAGTATTGGCATCTGCATTTAACATCTCTGATAATAAACCATATGTATCCTGTTCAGTGATTGTGTTTAATGTATTAATTGCATTATCAAGCTTTGTCTCAAGGTCACTGAGAAGCTCTTTAGTCTGAGTGAGTGAGCCCGATGTAAGCTTAATTGCAGCAGACAGGTCTGCAACATCCATGTTCATGTCAGAATAAAGCTCTGTTAATGAACTCATAATGCTTTGAATCTGGGACATCTGGTTTGAAAGAGCAGATGATAATTCATTTAAAGATTCAGCGGAATTACCATTTACAAGTGCCTGTAAGGTTATTAACTGCTGCTGCTGTAACTGTAATTGTGTATAAACTTGCGGTGCAGCACTGTTTGAACTGCTGCTTATTGATGATGTAAGGTCAGTAATTGCAAGCATTGAGTTAAGAATTACATCGTATGTTGAAAGTGTAGTCCTTGCGGATGTAAGTCTGTTAATAACTGCATCCATAAGAGAACCGGTTTCTTTATCTGCATCTTTGATAACTGAGTCGCCAGTACCGGCAATCGTAGATACGATTGTATCTATAAATGTCTGGTTTACCTGCTGCTGAACTGCTGTTTTAGCCTTGTCTGTTATCTTAGGTGCAATAGCGTTTGCTTTCTGGTTACAGTAATATTTTAACTGAGGATGTTCCATGGAATCACTTAAGAAGCTTATAAGATTCTTGGAAAAATTCTCTGGAACAACGAGGGCTGCATAATACTCACCGCTGTATACGCCCTCGATTGCTTCATCTGATGAAGCAACAAACTGCCAACCGATAGTGTTATTAGTTTTAAGTGCATCAATTATGGTGTCACCGACATTAAGCTCCGTTCCTTCAAGAGAAGTACCTTTGTCAACAGATACAACGGCAACTTTAATCCTGCTTGTGGAAGCCTGTCCATATGGATCCCAGTTTGACAGGATATTAAACCACGAATACAATGCAGGAATAACGGTAAGACCGATAATTACGCATAGTGCAATTACATTTGTTTTTATGTGGCGAAGGTCAGCCCGTATAATCTTAAATATATTTTTCATAACTGTACCTCACTTAAAAATGCTTTGATACTGTCTGTAAGAGAAGTATCAGCCTGTTTTTCCTTAATCTCAATATTGAGCTCATTGAGCTTTCTTGCGAGCTTGTCATCAATATAATCAATAACTATAAGATAAGCACAGAATATAAAAAGTGAGATTACCCAAAGAAGCAGATAAACAACCTTAGCTGTATCCATGGTAAACATAAGCACCATGAATACTAAAGGAATAATCATCATACATCTTAAGCAGACCTTTTTCTTGTGCTGGTTCTTAGCGTGCATATTTTCTGCAAATGCTGTGATTTCCGCAATAACAACATCTATATTAAAATCATCATTTTGCATAAATTCATTTCTCCTTTACATAAAATGTGTTTCTTTCATACGGCGTTCGAAGAACTCGCGTACTTCAAGAAGTGACTTTCTGATTCCAAGTCCCAGAATAAGGGAAATAACAGCATAAGCGCATAATTTCACAAGAAATACAGCGTAATCACACTGATATAATCCGCTTATTGCCTCCCTCATGGCATTGATTGCATAAGGGAATGGGAAGTAAAGGTACACATTCTGGAAGAATTCAGGAAGAAGTTCTATTGGATAAGTTCCGCCTGAACCGGCAATCTGTAACACAATCATAACTACAGCGATAGCTTTTCCTAAATCACCAAATGTAAGAACAAGTGTATATATAAATAATGTAAATACAAAGCTTGCTATAGCGGCTGCAAGCCACAGCATGAATGGGTGAGTACAGTCAATTTTTAAAATGTACAAATCACCAAGAACAACTACAAGAGCCTGAAGCTGTCCCATTGCAAGGAACAGGAGCGCGCGGCCCATATATTTTTGATGTTCTGTGGCATCCTTGAATTCATCATCTTCGTAGTCAACCTTTACTTTCATAAGGGCAACTAAAACAATTCCTCCAACCCAGAGAGCAAGTGTTGTATAGAAAGGTGTAACACTTGTTCCATAGTTAGTCTGCATATAGACGTAAATTTCTTCTACCTGTACAGGTTCTGACAGGAATGACGCTATTGACTGTGCGTCAGAGTTGATGAAATCCATTATCAGTTTATATGTAGAAGATGAACTTATATCTCCTACTGAACCAGATATGGTATCAAGTCTTTTGTTGAGTGAATCAAGTAATGTTTTTGTGCTTTCTAGAGTTGTATTAATATTTACTGATATATCACTCACACCAAGGAGCATCTGTGATATTCCGTTAATACTGTTTCCGGCACTGCTTATATTAGCTGCAAGGCTGCTTACGGCATTCTTAATGGAAGCCTTAAGAAGGTTAACATTAGTTCTTATTACAGTCTGCATAATTGTCTGGCTCTTCTGGAGCTCTGTGCGGCACTGTTCAACAACAGACTTGATTAACTGGTATTTTGCCTGAAGTGTTTCAGGTGAATCAGTAAGAATATCGGCACACTGCTGAACAAGGTTGTATGCGATATTCTCCATAGCGTTAACAGAAGCTAGAGCTGACTTTAGGGCGGTGATAACTGCCGGGTCAATGCCATCTACTTTGCTGAGGGAATCAATAGCATCTTCAAGAGCCTTATTCTGGTCTATAAGTTCCTTTAACTGTTTGTTGGCTTTACTAAGCTCAACGCCAGCCTGTCCGATATCAGTTATTGAAAGCTGTACAGCTTTATCAAGAGAATCAAGTGCGCTGTCAGTTAATTCATTCATAGCTTTAAGCTGCGCATCAATCTGGTTTGCAATATCATCTGTGACATTATCAAGAGATTTATTGGCAATATCAGCAACATCAGTTGTTCCGGTAAGAACATCTTTAATCTGTGGGAGAATCTCCTGAAGTTTTGCAAGATTATCTGCCAGGTCTGAATTACTCTTAATAAACATGTCAATCATGGTATCGTAAGAATTAATATTGGCAGATACACTCTGTAAATCCTTAACTGTCTTTTCAATAATTGAAGGATCATTTTCAGCTATTTCGTTAAGTCCCTGCATAATAGTCTTAACACACACATCAATGAATTCGGAATTGATAGTGTTCTGAAGAGTGCTTTTTCCTGTATCTGTAATCTTGGAAGCAACAGCATTTTTCTTGGAATTCTCATAGTATGTAACTGTTGGTGGATTAAGACCATTGTCAAGGAAGTCATACAGGCTTCGTGAAAAGTCCTCACCAACAACGATAACGGCATAGTACTTCCCGGCATTCAGTTTATTCATGGCTTCATCTTTAGTTTCCGGAAAACGCCAGCCTAATTTATCATTCGAATGAAGCTGTTCAACAATCTGTTCTCCCATATTGATAGTGGAATCATCAGATTCAGAGTAGCCTTCATCTTCAGAAACAATAGCAATCTGGACAGACGCAGTGTTTGCGTAAGGATCCCAGTTGGAATATATGTTAAACCATGCGTAAAGCGATGGAATAAGGCACAGACCAAGCGCAATGGCTAAAGCCAGAATATTCCTGCTAAGACCTTTCAAATCTTTTTTGAAAATCTTAAATATCATAACATTCCTCAATTCTTTAATTATCGTTTAAAACTTATATGTATTTTACTTAAGAAACTGGGGAAAATCAATACAGAGAGGATAAATCAGACATATTTAATAAATTAAGAAAGGATACGGATTTATGAACATATTGTATTGTGGTGATAAACCGATGCAGAAGGGGATTCTTTTATCTTCAATGTCTCTTATTAAAAATGTGGATGAACCGTTAAATATATATATTCTCACGGTTGATTACAGGGAAAAAGGTATTAATTACAAGCCAGTCGATAAAGCATTTGCAAAATATCTGAAAGAAAAATTGAATAAATCGGACATTAAAGTAAATATCTTTCTTGTTGATGTTACAAGATATTTTGTTGAGGAGCTGCCGGAGGCAAATATGCAGAGCAGATTTACTGCGTGCTGTATGCTGCGCCTTTTTGCTGATAAGACAGATATTAAGGATAGAGTTCTTTATCTGGATACTGATGTGTTGTGCAGAAAAGATTTCAGGGATTTTTATTATCAGAATATGGATGGCATAGAGATTGCGGGAGTTTCTGATTATTATGGCAGATGGCTTTTCGGTGATGGTTACATTAATTCCGGAGTAATGCTTATGAATATGAGGATGATAAGACAGAACGGGCTTCTGGAAAAATGTCGTGAACAGTGCATAAGAAAGGAAATGTTTATGCCTGACCAGACGGCTGTTAATACATTTGCAACAAGAGTTAATTTGTGTGGACGAAAGTTTAATGACCAGAGGAGGCTGCATGACAACACTGTTTTTCAGCATTTTACAACTACCTTCCGGGTGTTTCCGGTGATAAGGACTGTTGCAGTCAAGCCGTGGGAGATTGATAAAATGCATAATATACTTGGGCTTCATGAATATGATGAGCTTCTGGATTCTTATAACAGGGAGCATGAAGAGTACATGGCAGTTTCACGTATTCCTGTGTTTTTCTCGATTAATGAACAGTACGCACCATATCTGGCAGTGTGCCTTAAATCGCTGGCTGTACATGTGGCTTGTGATGAGCGTTACCGCATAATCGTTATGTGCGATAATGTGAAGAATATTACGATGATTCAGCTTCGTAATGTGATAAAGGATTATGAAAACATAGATATTGAATTCGTTGATATAAGAAAGAAAATGTACGAATATTCTGAAAGCTTTGGACAGACAGTTACTGACAGACAGGAAAACAGGCTTTATTCAGGCGAGTTTACACTGACGATATATTTCAGGTTATTTATTGCAGAGCTTTTTCCAGAGCTTAATAAAGCTGTGTATATTGACTCTGATACCGTAATAAATGATGACATTGCAAAGCTTTATTCAGTTGATATGGGAGATGCAATGTTTGGTGCAGTAAGAGATACATTTGCAGGAAAGAATACAATACTGGCTCATTACATTGAAAATGTAGTGGGAATAGAGCGGAATGAATATGTCAATTCAGGAGTGCTTCTTATGAACCTTGATAAGATAAGACAGGCTCATCTGGCAGACAGATTCTTAAAGCTTATGGCTGAATATCACTTTGACAGTGTTGCACCTGACCAGGATTATATTAATGCTATGTGTGCAAAAGAAATATATTTTCTTGATAAGGAATGGAATGTTATGCCTAACAAGGGCGGGGAGTATATAGCAAGACCGAAGCTGATACATTATAACCTGTTTGACAAGCCGTGGCATTACAGCGAGATTCCGTATGAGGAGTATTTCTGGCAGTATGCAGCGGAGTCGGGATTTTATCCGTTGCTGATTAAACAGCGCAAGCAGTATGGGGATAATGAAAAGAAAGCTGACCGTGAGAATTTAAAGAAGCTTCTTGCAAGGGCTGAGAATATTGCGGACGGTGATGGGGTTAAGTTTTCTGATGTTGTGGGAAGCAGATTTGTTGTGGATAGTGGTTTCGTGAAGGATAGCAGTGATGCTGCAAAATAAATTATGTCGGAGGAGATATGATTGGTGATAGGGAGCAGGTCTATGAAAATATTAGGACAGCTGTAAGCCTTAATCAGTTGAATTCAAAGGTTGAGCCGGGAGACCCTAAGCTGTTACGCGAAGATAAAGAAGCATTACTAAGACATTATATTGATTACCGCACAGCATATGGTTTTTGTGTGAAGAAATATATTGCAGAAGCTATATTTCATGCCGGGACTTCTGCGGTGGGGCTTATAACACAAGTTGACGGACTTGAGAATCTTTCTGGAATCAGAGGTCCTGCGATTGTAACATGCAATCATTTCAGCCCGTTAGACCCTGCAATTGTCAGGTTTGCAATGAGAAAAGCTGGATTCAGAAGAATAAGTATTGTTAATCAAGATTCTAACCTTGCAATGAAAGGTTTTGTCGGGTATATGCAAAAATATGCCGACACAATGCCCGTAAGCAGCCTGAAATGGTTTATGGAGACTGAGTTTCCTAATCAGATTAAGAATGCACTTGATGAAAACAAACTTGTGCTTATATATCCTGAGCAGGAAATGTGGTTTAATTATCGGAAGCCCCGCCCATGCAAAAGAGGTGCATATCTGTATGCGGTAAAGTTTAATGTGCCGGTGATTTCGCTGTTTGTTGAACAGCAGGTTAAAAGTACACATTTGCACACATTCAGGGTACATGTCCTGCCAGTAATATATCCGGACAGACAGCTTGATGAAAGAACAGCAAGTTTAAGAATGCAGCACACAGACTATGAGCAGAAATGTGCTGCATATGTCATGGCATATGGAAAGAAGCTGACTTACGATTTTGAAGAGGGCGATATTGTAGGAAGATAAAAGCATTTGACGCGGAAAGAATTGAAGTGTATATATATTTGAAGAAATTACAAAGATTGAGAGGAAAATGTATATGAAGATACATTCAGTGGCAGTACTTGGAGCAGGAGCAGTCGGCTCTTATGTTATATGGGGACTTTCAGAAAAGAAGGATATAAGTTTAAGCGTTATTGCAAAGGGCGAAAGAGCGGAAAGACTTAAGGCAGAAGGCTGTCTGATTAATGGAAAGACATACCACCCGGAGGTATTGACCCCAGAGGAAGCAAAAGGTGTTGACCTTCTTGTTGTATCATTAAAATACGGCGCACTTGCAGGTGCATTAGATGATATTAGGGAAGCCGTCGGTGAGAATACAATTGTCATGAGTCTTATGAATGGTGTTGACAGTGAAGAGATAATATCTACCAAGATAGATAAATCACATATCATTTATTCACTTATAAAGGTGGCGTCACACCGCGAAGGTAAGGAATATGTGTTCAATCCTGAGACTACAATAGGCATTATATATGGAGAGGAAACTGCACCATTTGGGAGTGAGAGAGTTGCGGCAATAAGAGATTTATTTGATGGAACAGGACTTAATTACAGAGTGACTGAACATATCAAAGAAGAGATATGGAGCAAGTACAGACTTAATATCTGTAACAATCTTCCACAGGCTATTATTGGAGCAGGTGTTGGCTGTTATACTGACAGTGAGCATATGAAAGCAATCAGCGAAGGATTACGTAAGGAGGTTGAAGCAGTAGCTCTTGCCAAAGGCATTGATATGAGCAGGTGTGCAGATAACTCAAGCCGAGGAAGCACTGTTCCGCCAACAGCAAGATATTCAACACTGCAGGATATTGACGCTGGCAGACACACAGAGATAGATATGTTCTCCGGCGCAATGATGCGCATGGGAAAAGAACTTGGAATTGATACACCATATAATGAATATACATATCACATCATCAAGGCACTTGAAGAGAAGAATGATGGCATGTTTGATTATGATGAGAATAGTGAGGCTGTGACTTATTCTAAGTAGTGGCAGACGGATTTAGCAGGCATGTGGGGTACAAGACAGAAAATATAAGATATTAATCATGGCGCAGCCTTTTTAAGGGCTGCGCTTATTGCTTCTATAAAGACGGAATATGTATATCTGTTGGCTGAATCATAGGTTATGTTGGTTGTGCCGGCTTCCATGACTTTAGCAGCAACTTCATCAAATGAAGTTGTGAGCTTAGGGTACATAGTTGTGATTGATTCAGAAAGATTAACAAGCTCAATGCTGTTAATGTTAGAGGAATCAACTGTGACCTGGATATCAACGGGGTTGCCGTCTAACAGAATAGAGGCGGTATATACTCCGGGGCAGAATTTAGGAGCGTCGGCATTATCAAGGGGTGTCTCAATATTAGAAGAAGCAGAAGCATTTACAGTGCTGCTCTTAGGTTTAGTAGTATTCCTGGAATTATCAGAACTATTGCTGCCAAGACGGATAACAGCGAATATAATAAAAGCTATTATAATAGCAGCGATAACCGCTCCAATAAGGAGCTTTTTAAATGGAATAACAACAATTTTAGTCTGACTCATCACAAAGAAACCTGCCCTTCATATTCATTATTACAAAATATATGGTATGGAGTGGGAGATTATGATTAAAATGTGGTATATTAAATACAAATGTATTGGATAGTGTAAAATGGCACATTAAATTAATGCATAGCTTGAAAAACCTACTAAATTGTTAAATATGATGAAATGGTAGGTTTATGAAGAGGTGAATGATTATGAACAGTAAATTTATCAAAACATTTGCAGTAATAGTGATTATAGCGGCAGGCATGACAGCGTGTGGACAAAAGAAAAATGTCACAACAGATGATGTATCAGAAAAAGAGATGGCGAACATACAGGAGACTGCAGCACAGGAGGTGACAGCACAGGAAATTATAACACAGGAGATTACAACCGAAAAAGAACCGGAAGATGACGAATATGTTCTTGTAAATAAATACATACCGGATATATATGTCGAATTGATGTATGCAACAGACAATAACTTTACAGGTGTCAGAATATATGATTTCACAGACGCATACCTTCGATACGGAACAGTTAAGAAGCTTGCAAATGTGCAGAAAGAACTGAAAGAACAGGGGTACAGCTTAAAGATTTGGGATGCATACAGACCGTTTGAGGCACAGCAGAAATTATGGGAAGTATATCCGGACCCTAACTATGTGGCAAATCCGGCTAACGGAATGAAAAAGCATAATATTGGAGGAACAGTGGATATTACAATGGTTACTGCTGATGGAAGTGTTATATCAATGCCGACAGAATTTGATGATTTCTCTCTAAAAGCAGATAGAGATTATTCTGATATAGAAGATGAAGAGGCTGTGAAAAATGTGATGATTCTACAGAATGCTATGGAAAATAACGGATTTACAGGCTATCAGGGAGAATGGTGGGACTATTCAGATACGGTGGAATATGAAGCGGTTGATTTCGAACCATGATGAGACATGATATGAAAAAGTGCATTATGGTAAAGTAAATGATGGTAAAGTCTATTATAGAAAGATTAGGGGAGTAACACATGTCATTACAATTAATTCTGGGAAGCTCAGGTGTGGGTAAATCGCACTATCTGTATACGCATATAATTGAAGAGTCAATGGAGAATCCTGACAGGAATTATATAGTTGTTGTGCCGGAGCAGTACACTATGGCAATTCAGAAAAGACTGGTGTCCATGCATCCAAGAAAAGGAATACTTAATATAGATGTTGTGAGCTTTGAAAGGCTTGCGTATAAAGTATTTGAGGAAGTGGGTGAGGATAATCTTGAAGTCCTTGATGATACAGGAAAGAATCTGATTATTAAAAGAGTTTTAGAGCAGAACAAGGACAGATTAAAATATTTTGGAAGTAATCTGTCTAATACAGGATTTGTGTCAGAGATGAAGTCTGTTATATCGGAGATGCTTCAGTATGATATCAAGCCGGATGTTATGCAGGATGCGGCAGGTGCAGCATACAGTGATTCAGAGGGAAGTGCAGCACTTCAGTATAAGCTTGATGATATAGTACTTGTATATAACGCATTTGCAGAGTACATAGACAAGAATTATATAACTAAAGAAGAAATACTGGATAAATTATGCAGCAAGGTTACAGAGTCAGAGAGAATAAAGAATTGCGAGATAGTATTTGACGGGTTCACAGGCTTTACTCCGGTTCAGTACAATTTAATGACAATTCTTTTATCAATGTGTCCGAAGATATATGTTTCTCTGACAATTGATGCATCTGAGCGTGAAAATTCAGTAAGAGGCAGGGAAGAACTTTTTTTCATGAGTAAGGACTGCGTATCAAAGCTTTATAAGATATGCGATGAAGAACATGTGAAAGTCCTTGAACCTGTGTATATTGCAGGAAAAGCAGTACCGGGAAAGAATGTAATTGTAAATGTTAATTCAAGATTTAAGAATTCAGAAGAACTGGATTTCCTGGAACAGAATCTTTTCAGAAACAATTCGGGAAGATTTAACCAGAAGACTGACAACATAGTTATATATGAGGGAACTGTTGCCAAGGAAGAATTAACATTTGCAGCAGGAGAAATAATAAGACTTACAAGACTGTGTGGATACAGATATAACGAGATTGCGATAGTTACTGCGGACATGGATGGCTACGGCAAACTGGCGGCTAATATATTAAAGCAGAACGATATACCATATTTCTTAGATTACAAGCGCCATGTGACGGACAATCCATTCATTGCGGCAATTAACGGTGCACTTGGAATAATAGAGAATAATTACAGCTATGACAGCATATTAGGATTCCTAAGAACCGGAATGAGCGGAATGGAGCGCGAAGATATTGATCTGTTAGACAATTACTGTGTTGCAGTTGGAATCAGAGGCAGGGGAAAATGGCATGAACCATGGATAAGAAAGTTCAGGGGAACAGTCAATAATACTGACCTTGAGAAGCTTAATTCACTAAGAACAATGATAACAGATATGTTGGATCCATTGGAAGAAGTGCTTAAGTCAAAGGAATCTAATGTTGCAGATATGGTAAAGGCTCTTTACGAATTCCTTGTGCGTGAAGATATGGAGCAGAAGGTAAGTGTGCTTAATGACAGCGAGTACACTGGTGATGAATATGCGCAGTTATATAAGAAAGTTATAGAAGTATTAGATAAAATGTATGCCCTTCTTGGAAGCGAGAAGGTTGGTATTAAAGAATTTAACAAGATACTTGCGTCAGGATTTCAGGAGATTAAGATAGGACTTATTCCGCAGACCAACGACTGCGTTGTTATCGGAGATATAGAAAGAACCCGTCTTGACAATATCAAGGTCATGTTCTTTGTCGGAATCAATGACGGCAATGTACCTAAGAAGGCTGATTCAAGAAGCGTTCTGTCAGAAAGCGACAGGGAGTATCTTGAGGATAAGGGAATAGTTATGTCAGCTTCCGTGAGGGAGAAAGCATTTACACAGAGATTCTATCTGTATCTTATTATGACAAAGAGTGCGGAGAAGCTTTACATGTCATATGCGGTAAAAAACAGCGAGGGTGCGGTGCTGATGCCTTCATATATTATAAGAAGCATGAGAAAAATGTTTTCACATTGCCTTAAGTTATCTTACAAAGACACGGCACAGCAGAATTCATATGTGACAATACCGCGGGCGGCGAACAGCTTTGATAATACTGAAATTGCTGCAAATATAGATGAGGATATTATTGATTCACTTACTGGCGGCAGGCTTGTCGGAAGCGTCACATCTTTTGAGAACTTTGCAGAGTGTCCGCTGAGGTATTACTTAAGATATGGAGTTGATTTGAAGGAAAGGGAAGAATTCACATTTTCACCGGTAAACTTTGGTGTCGTACTGCATGCGGTTATCCGTGAGGTGTGCGACGAAATCAAGAAAAACGGTGAGTCGTACTATCTGATATCAGAGGAGAAGCGCCGCGAGATGGTAAAAAGAAGTGTCGCTGCAATTACTGACATATACCAGAACAGTATCCTTAAGGATTCAAGCCGTAATTCATTCATGATTAAGAGGATGGAGGACCTTGCAGACCGCACTATATGGGCGATGGGTGAGCAGTTAAAATGTGGTGATTTCGTGCCATTTGTATTCGAGCATAAGTTCAATATGGAAGTCGGGGACGGAGACAGAAAGCAGCTTATGAGCGGAACAATTGACCGCGTTGACATATGCGAAAACGGCACAGATGTATATGTAAGAATTATCGATTACAAGACAGGAAAGAAGGATTTCAACATAGTAAAGACCTACTACGGAATTGATATCCAGCTTATGGTCTACATGGAAGCGGCAATGAAGCTTGTGGCGAAGATGCGTCCGGGTAAAAATGTGATTCCTGCCGGAGTGTTCTACTACAACATAAGTGACCCGATTGTATCTGCGACAACAGAGAGTGCAGAAGAGATAGAGGATAAGATTAAGGGTGAACTGCGTCTTAAAGGAATGGTTAATTCGGATAAGGATATTGCCGAGAAGATGGACAATACCGAGGGTACGTCACTTAATATTCCGGTTAGCAGAAAGGCTGACGGCGGATTTGACTCACGAAGAAGCAAGGTGATGAATACAGAGCAGTTTAATATACTTGGAAGATTCGTTGATGTAAGAGCCATTGATACCGCGGACAGAATTGTAGGTGGTGATATCAGGAGAAGTCCTTATAAAGACGGACAGTTTTCAAGCTGTGACAGATGTCCTTATGGGGCGGTGTGCGGATTTTCTGTGGATTTGCCAGGCTGCAATTACAGAAAATTAAAGAAATTCGATGATGAAGTATTATGGAATAATATAAAGGAAGGGGTTGATGAGAATGGAAAGAAAATGGACACCGGCGCAGAAGAACGCGATTGATACAAGAGACTGTAATGTGCTGGTTTCGGCGGCTGCCGGTTCAGGAAAGACTGCTGTTCTGGTAGAGCGAATTATTTCCATGATTACAGACCCTGACAACAATATAGATATAGACAGGCTGGTTGTTGTTACATTTACAAAGGCGGCAGCAGCCCAGATGAAAGACAAGATAAGAAAAGCACTTGATTCAATGCTTGACGAGAATCAGGGGGATGTGAACCTTTTAAGACAGATAACACTGCTTAACAACGCACAGATAACGACAATAGACAGTTTCTGTCTATGGATAATCAGAAATCATTTTCCAGAGGTTAATCTGGACCCGGGGTTCAGGATAATGGACGAGGGTGAGAAGAAGCTTATTGAAAATGATGTGTTGGAAGATGTGCTTGAGGAATTCTATGCCGAAGCAGATGAAGAATTCTTTAATCTTGTTGATGCATTTGGCATGGGACGGGACGATTCAGGGCTTGTGAGCATTATAGATAAAATATACCGTTTTTCAAGAAGTAATCCGTGGATTGATGAGTGGTTTGACGAGTGCATGTTAGTTTATGATGATGAGACTTACGATAATCCTGCAATTAAGGAGCTGTATGATTCAATTAAAAATGCACTTTTTGATTACCGTGATAAATACAACAGATTAGTAGATATCTGTTCTGAGCCGGCAGGACCTGCAGCATATACAGGTGCTTTGCAGTCTGACCTGCTTGGAATTAATGAGATGATTAATTCACAGGATTTTGGAGAGCTTGGCAGAAGAATAAGAATATTTTCATTTGAAGCCCTGTCAAGAAAGAAGGATGCAGGAGCAGACCCGGATATTAAGGAATATGTCAAGGGGCAGCGAAAGTTGTTTAAAGATTACATAGGACGGCTTAATGATAAGATATTCTTGAAAGATGATGAGGGAATATTTGCAGACATGCAGGGGGCAGGCATCCAGATACGGACTTTACTTAAAGTGGCAAAGGTGTATGCCAAGCGTGTTTCAGAGGTGAAGCGAGAGAAGGGCATAATTGATTTTAATGACATGGAACATCTTGCTCTTTCAATACTTGTAAAGAAAGAAGATGGAAAGCTTGTATACACAGAGACTGCCGACAAGCTTGCGAACAGATTTGAAGAGATACTGATAGACGAGTATCAGGATTCCAATCAGCTGCAGGAGGTTATTCTTAATGCGGTGTCGAAGACGAGACTGACAGGTGAGAATAACAATATATACATGGTTGGTGATGTAAAGCAGAGCATATACAAGTTCCGTCTTGCCTGCCCGGAGCTTTTCATAGAGAAGTACGATACATACGGCGAGACTGGCGATAATGTTAGAATTGAATTACAGAAGAATTTCCGAAGCCGGGAAAATGTACTTGAGTGTGCCAATGATGTGTTCAGTCATATCATGAATAAGAATTTTTCAGGAATCGGGTATGACGAATCGGTAAGGCTTAATGCAGGATTTCCATATCCTGAATATAGTGACAGTAATTACGGTGATGAAGCCAACAAGAGTACAGACGTTATTCTTATATCTTCAGAGAATGAAGAAGAGGCGACAACAAGAGAACTTGAGGCAGACAGGCTTGCAAAGCTGATTGAGGGAATAGTTGCTTCTGGCATAAATGTATATGATTCAGATGAGAATATATACAGACCGGCAGAATACAGGGATATTGTAATTCTTACAAGGTCAGTTACAGGCTGGGCGGATACATTTGCAGATGCCCTGATGGATAGGGGGATACCGGCGTATACAGATTCGTCAACAGGATATTTCAGCGTGCGTGAGATACAGGTAATCTTAAGCATGCTTACGATAGTAGATAATCCGGTTCAGGAGATAAGCCTTGCGGCGGCGATGATGTCTTATTTTGGAGGATTTACGGCAGCGGAGCTTGGAATGGTGAGAAAGCTTGGCAGAGAGCATGCAGATAAGAATGTGCATAATAATCTGTATGAACATTTGAAAGCAGTTGCAGTGCTTGGCGGAGCAGATAAGATACAGGAGACGGATGTTAAGCAGCTGTCCGGCAAATGTGCATTATTTCTTGCAAAGCTCACAGAATACCGAGACAAGAGCAGTGTTGAGTCACTATATGATCTGTGTTGGGAGATGATATATGATTCAGGCTACTACGATTATGTGGGAACAATGCCTGCCGGAGCACAGAGACAGGCTAACTTAAATGTCTTGCTGGAAAGAGCAGCGGGATATGGAAAGTCAAGTTATTCAGGTCTGTTTAATTTCTTAAGATATATTGAAAGACTTAAGAAGTTTGACGAAGATTTTGCAGAGGGGGCTGCCAGCCTTGACAATGAGAATCTTGTAAGAATTATGAGTATCCATAAGAGTAAAGGTCTGGAATTTCCGATTGTAATACTTGCTGGGGCGCATAAGAGCATTAACTTTATGGACGCAACTGCGCCTGTGCTTGTAGACCAGAACTTAGGAATTGCAGTTGATTATGTTGACCTTGAAAGAAGAACGAAGACACCTACTATTATTAAAGGTGCTATGGCAAGAAGAATTGTAAGGGAGTCGATAGCTGAGGAAGAGAGACTTCTCTATGTTGCAATGACAAGAGCAAGAGAAAAACTCATAATTACCGGAGTTGTAAAAGATGCAGACAAGACACTTGATAAATACAGGGGAAGTGCAAAGCAACTTGCAGCAGATGGAATGTTGTCTTTCGCGGACAGTGAGAATATAAAGAACTATCTTGATATGATAATGCCAGTGTGTCTTATGGATTCAGATAAATTGAAAGGCAGCTTTAAAGTGATGGTTGATGCCGGAGAGGATTCTTGGGCTGATGTGGATGAATCCGGGGAGATGGCTGGTGAAGCGAATGCTGTTAGAATCGGGGGACTGGCTGATGAAATTATGGAAGCTGTGTCTTATCCTTTATTAGAGGAGCTTCCGGAGTATGTTCCTGATGATAACGCAGCCGGAAGGATGAAGCTGACGGTTTCGCAGCTTAAGGCTATGCAGGCGGATGATGATTCAGAGGAAAATGCTTACATGGATGAATCTGTGAAGACAGCACTTAAAAAGGAAGAATGTGATGAGACAAACAGCATAATTCCAAAGTTCATAAGCGGTGAGGAAGTTAAGCTTGCTGCTAATGAGCGTGGTAGCGCATATCACAGGGTTATGGAATGTCTTGACTATTCAGTGAGTGTGAACCTTGATGGAGTTAAAGCAGATATTAACAGAATGTTAGAAACAGGCAAGATGAATGAATTACAGGTGAAAAGTGTCAATCCGTGGGATATATATACATTTGTACAATCAGATACAGGCAGGAGAGTTGCAAATGCGGTGAACTGTGGCAGTGTCAGAAGAGAACAGCCTTTTGTATTTGAGTACGAAGGACAGCTTATACAGGGTATAATTGACTTGTGTTTTGAAGAGGACGGAGAACTTGTGATTGTTGATTATAAGACTGACAGGGTTATGAAGGGCAAAGCGGGGGAAAAAGAGCTTGTCAAAAGATACGCAATCCAGCTTGATTACTATGCAAAAGCGCTGGGACAGCTTACCGGAAAAACTGTAAAAGAAAAAATTGTATATTCATTTACTTTAGGAAAAGAAATAATGTGTTAAAATTACGAAAAATTTTCTCTAACATGTAAAATGCGGTTGAAAATATTGTACAATAATGGTAATATAAACATGATTTATGAATAAAACATATCAAATTTGCACAAAAATGTGCATAAAATGGAAAAGGAGAGGAAAAATGAAAAAGCAAGTAAAAAAATTTATGAGTGCATTACTTGCATGTGTAATGGTGGCAGTGTCAGTTATAGTATTTGACATGAATCCAGTACATGCAGCTTCTGGCGCAATAACAGAAGCATCAGGCTGGCTTGAGACAGCATATGTTAAGTGGACACCTGTAACAGGAGCTACAGGTTACAATGTATATGTTAAGTCTGCAAGTGCCTCAGATTCAGCTTATGTCCAGTTGGACGATGAGCTTATTAGAAAGTATCCATCTTACATGAGAGCGGATGCTGTAGGATTAAAAGCAGGCGATTATGTTATGAAGATTGTTCCGCTGAACAATGGCAAGGAGAATACATCAGCTGCTATCGTTTCAGATAAGCTTACTGTAAATGCACATGACAGAAGCGGATTTACATTTTCAAGTAATTCACCGGTAAAGAATGGCGTTGGTGCATATAACAACGATGGTACATTAAAGTCTAATGCATCTGTTCTTTATGTTACAGAAGCTAATAAGAATACAGTTAAGATGAAGATTGGTAACACAGAATATACAGGTGTAGCAGCTATTACACAGGCAATTAAGGCTAAGAATAACTGCCAGCCAGTTGCTATCCGTATTATAGGTCAGGTTACATTAAGCGGACTTGCCTGCAAAGATGTATCATCAGCATATGCAATTGGTGTTAAGGGAGCAGCTAACGTAACATTTGAGGGTATTGGTGATGATGCTACTTTATATGAAGCAGGTGTGGCTGTATTCCAGTCAACAGGCATAGAAGTAAGAAACCTTGGTCTTATGAACTGGGGCGGTGGAGGCGACGGAGATGGTATATCTCTTAAGCAGTCACGTGGTGTATGGGTACATAACAACGATGTGTTCTATGGTAATGCTGGTTCAGATGGTGACCAGGCTAAGGGCGATGGCTCTATGGATTTAAAGGATAATTCTCAGTATGTGACAGTATCTTACAATCATTTCTGGGATTCAGGAAAGATGTCACTTTGTGGCATGAAGTCAGAGTCAGGTGAGAACTGGATTACATATCACCATAACTGGTTTGACCATTCTGATTCAAGACATCCTCGTATCAGAACAATGTCAGTTCATGTATATAATAACTACTATGATGGTAATTCTAAATATGGTGTAGGCGCTGCAAAGGATAGTGAGGCATTCGTAGAGGCTAACTATTTCAGAAACTGTAATTATCCAATGCTCAGTTCAATGCAGGGAAGTGATGTTCTGGCAGGTGGAATATTCTCAGGAGAGAATGGTGGTGTCATCAAGGCATACAACAACTATATGGAAGGTCAGAAGTCTGTTATATATGCTAATTCGGATGCTGGTACAACAACTGCAAGTGCAACTGATTTCGATGCATATCTTGCAACATCAAGAAGTGAAACAGTACCTTCAACTTATAAGGCAAAGCAGGGTGGAAAGACATATTCTAATTTTGATACTAAGGTTGATTTAGGTGTTGATACTGCTGATATTGATGCACCTGCAGATGTTCCTTCAATTGTAACTAAGTATGCAGGACGTATTATGGGCGGAGATTTCAAGTGGACATTTGATAACAGTGTTGATGATACAAGCTATTCACTCAACAGGCCATTAAAGGATAAGCTTAATGCATACAAGACATCTCTTGTATCAGTAGGTGGTGGAAGCGTATCATCAGGAGAAAAGCATATACATAATTATGTAAGTACTATAACAAAGAAAGCTACATGTGCTGAAGAAGGAGAAATTACTTACACATGTACAGCTACTAATGGAACTTGCGATAAGAAGACATACACAGAAGTAGTTCCAAAGACAGCTCATACATATGGTGAATGGAAAGTAGTTAAAGAAGCAACAGAGACGGAAGAAGGACTTAAGAGTCATTCTTGTACAGTATGCGGGGCTGAAGAAACAGCATCTATTCCAAAGAAGGGTTCAACAGGTGGAACAGAGACACCAGAAGTACCAACAGGAGATTCTAAGGTACATAATTTTACAACATCAGATGCAAATAGTTCATTCTTTGTGATTTCTGGTAATCTTGCATCAAACAAGGGAACAGTAACGTATAATGGACTTACACTTACACAGTGCCTTAAGATGGAGTCATCAACAAGCATTAAGTTCACAGCGCCATCTGCTGGAAAGCTTACACTTGTATTTGGAGAAAGTGGTAAGAATGTAAAGATTAACGGAAAAAAGAACGCATCAGATTCTAATTGCATAGTAACAGTTGATGTTGCAGGTGGAAGTGTAGAGATAACAAAGGGAGATACAATGAATCTTTTCTATATGATATATACACCATCTGGAACATCAGAGACAACACATACGCATAAGTATGAGTCAAAGATAACAAAGCAGGCAACATGTACAGAGGCAGGAGTGCTTACATATACATGTACATCTACAACAGGTACATGTGACAAGAAGACATACACAGAAACAATCCCAGCAAAGGGACACAGCTTCAGTACAGAGTGGACAGTAGATGTTGAAGCAACAGAGACAACATCAGGAAGCAAGAGCCACCATTGTACAGTATGTGATGCGAAGACAGATGTAACAGTAATTCCTGCAACAGGAACAGTAGAGAAGCCGTTAACAATTACTGCATCAAAGACAGAAGCAGATAAGACAGTGACATTTACAGCAGAAGCTGCAGGTGGAAAAGAAGGATATACATATAAGTTTATAGTATATAACAAGACAACAGGAACATGGGGACTTGTACAGAACTACAGCAGTAAGAATATATGCACATGGACAAAGGGAAGTGCTGGAGACAGATACTTCTATGTAGATGTAAAGGATGCTGCAGGTAATGTGGTAAGAAGCGAGGCTCTTAATGTTAAGATTGAAGCAACTGCACCAAAGGTAACACTTACAGGAAGCTCAGAGACTGTTAATGCAGGAGCAAAACTTACACTTACAGCACAGACAACACTTGGAAGCGGATGCACATATAAGTTCATAATCTTTAATCCAGCAACTAACCAGTGGTTTAAGTTACAGGATTTCAGCTCAAGCAATACATTTACATGGACAGCTGGAAGCGATGGAACAAGATTATTCTATGTTGATGTTAAGGATGCTGATGGTAATGTAACAAGAAGCAAAGCTCTTAATGTTACTATTGGTAACGGAAGTGCTAACTGGCTTTCAGTTAAGGCAACAGTAAGCTCTAATACATCTAAGACTGGAGACAAAATTACATTTACAGCAGAAGGTGTTGGAGGAAAAGCAGGATACACATATAAGATGGTTGTATACAACAAGACAACAAAGATATGGGGACTTGTACAGAACTTCAGTAGCAATAATACAATAACATGGACAGCAGGAACAGCAGGAGACAGAGAATTCTATATCGATGTTAAGGATGCTGACGGCAATGTTGCAAGAAGTGCTGTTATGAATGTTATAACAAAATAATAAAAACATAATAATGGTAGAAAGGCACATAGATAGGATTATCTGTGTGTCTTTTTCGTACATATATATGAATTTTTTGTGAATAAACCTTGAATAATTTGTGCAAAAATGGTAATATGAGTCTAGATTTTGAATTTTGATTATTCATAATTCACAATTGTATGCATATTTGGAAAAAGGAGAGGAAAATGTCATGCAAAAAATAAGAAAAGTGTTTGCTAAGGTTGTTGCAGGATTGTTAATCGTAAGTAATCTTGCAATAGCAGCACCAAGTATGACTTATGCAGCATCTGCAACAAGTTTTACTACTTATGGTGGATGGAATGAAATGATGTATGCAACTATCAAAGGTGTTAAGGATGCCGATGTTACTGCAGTATCATATTCAGGTCCAGTTAGTGGTTCTCTTACAGGAGAGGACTTTGAGTATCTTGTCAGAGATACAGCTGACGGAGCAAGAGTTGATGTAATGGGGTTAAAGCCAGGTACATATACTCTTAAGGTTACTACTAAGACAGGTACATATACACAGTCAGGAATTGAGGTTAATGCACAGGATAGATCGGGATATGCGCATTACAATTATACTGATGGTGTAGGTGCTTATAATGATGATGGTACATTAAAGGATAACGCAATTGTTCTTTATGTAACAGATGAAAACAAGAATACAGTTACACTTTCTTATGGTGGAGTAACAGTTTCAGGCATTGGTAATATTCTTAACTCAGTCGGTAAGGCATGTGGTGAAGCAGGTCATGAGACAGAGTGTAAGAAGGTATCGAAAGGAAAGACATATTACGGCAAGGGTAATACTAATCAGGGTATTCTCCAGTTACTTGCTGAGAATAATATACCATTAGTAATTCGTATGGTCGGAGCAGTATCAGAGTCTGGTCTTTATAAGACAGGAACATGGGCAGCAGCTAATGCAGGACTTATTGATGGCCTTACAGATTATGATTCTAATGATTATGGCGGAAGTGTTGGCGACAACGGTCATATGGCACGTATGAAGTCAGCAAAGGATGTAACAATTGAAGGTGTTGGTACAGATGCAGCTATGGATGGATGGGGAATTCATTTTATGTCTGAGACATCAACAACAGCAGCTGGATTAGGAAAGAACTTTGAGGTTCGTAATCTTACATTTATGAATCAGCCAGAAGATGCTATTGGTATGGAAGGTGTTCAGGAAGGCTCTGTTATAACAGCTCCAGTTGAAAGATGCTGGATCCACAACAATGAGTTTTACAGCCCTTCTATAACAGGACCTGCAGAATCAGATAAGGCTGAAGGTGATGGATCATGTGATTTCAAGCGTGGTGAATATTTAACAGTTTCATATAACTACTTTGAAGGATGTCATAAGACTAACCTTGTTGGTTCATCAGATACATCGTTACAGTATAATCTTACATATCATCATAATATCTGGAAGGGATGTAAAGCAAGACAGCCTCTTGGACGCCAGGCTAATATGCATTTCTACAATAACCAGTTTATAGGAACAACAGATTATGCCATGAATACAAGAGCCAATGCATACATATATTCAGAGTACAATTTGTTTTTTATGACAAAGAATCCTATGGATGTAAGATCAGGAGCAATTAAAAGCTATAATGATTCATTTTCGTCTTGTATTGGAGCAATGACAGGAACGGTTGTTACAGATAAGTCAACTAAGGTTACATCTGGCAACAAATATGAGAATTTTGATACTAATGCATCACTTTCATATATTCCAAGTGGTGATTATCAGTTACAGACAAGTGTTACAGATGCAGCCAAGGTTCTTAAGGTATACAATGGCTGCATGCCAGAGACAGTTAAGAAAACAGAGAATGTTACTGCTTCAGAGTGTTCATTGTTATCATATTGTGCACCTGGTGTAACACCAATTAATATATCTGATTATCCATATACAGCAGAGCCAGGAAAGCTTAGCAAGACTGTATATGCATTCACGGTAGGTGGAACAGTAGATGTTACTGTATCATTTGCATCAGAAGATTTAACTACAACAGGTTGTCTTGTTAATGAGACTGGTGAGTGCTTCCAGGTAGGAAGTGGTACTGTTACAGGTCTTCCGGCTGGAACGTATATGGTTATGCCATATAATGTTCAGTCAGGTGGTAATGGAGTTAATCCGGCAGCAGGTACATTTAAGGATATGACTATTAATTCAATTACAATTAATGCGGCTGATCCTAATGCACATTATCATCATTATGTATCAGAGGTAACTAAGCAGGCTACATGTGCAGAAGAAGGCGTTATTACATATACATGTACAGCAACTAATGGAACTTGTGATAAGAAGACATACACAGAGGTGATTCCAAAGACAGCTCATACATATGGCGAATGGAAAGTAGTTAAAGAAGCAACAGAGACGGAAGAAGGACTTAAGAGTCATTCTTGTACAGTATGCGGGGCTGAAGAAACAGCATCTATTCCAAAGAAGGGTTCAACAGGTGGAACAGAGACACCAGAAGTACCAACAGGAGATTCTAAGGTACATAATTTTACAACATCAGATGCAAATAGTTCATTCTTTGTGATTTCTGGTAATCTTGCATCAAACAAGGGAACAGTAACGTATAATGGACTTACACTTACACAGTGCCTTAAGATGGAGTCATCAACAAGCATTAAGTTCACAGCGCCATCTGCTGGAAAGCTTACACTTGTATTTGGAGAAAGTGGTAAGAATGTAAAGATTAACGGAAAAAAGAACGCATCAGATTCTAATTGCATAGTAACAGTTGATGTTGCAGGTGGAAGTGTAGAGATAACAAAGGGAGATACAATGAATCTTTTCTATATGATATATACACCATCTGGAACATCAGAGACAACACATACGCATAAGTATGAGTCAAAGATAACAAAGCAGGCAACATGTACAGAGGCAGGAGTGCTTACATATACATGTACATCTACAACAGGTACATGTGACAAGAAGACATACACAGAAACAATCCCAGCAAAGGGACACAGCTTCAGTACAGAGTGGACAGTAGATGTTGAAGCAACAGAGACAACATCAGGAAGCAAGAGCCACCATTGTACAGTATGTGATGCGAAGACAGATGTAACAGTAATTCCTGCAACAGGAACAGTAGAGAAGCCGTTAACAATTACTGCATCAAAGACAGAAGCAGATAAGACAGTGACATTTACAGCAGAAGCTGCAGGTGGAAAAGAAGGATATACATATAAGTTTATAGTATATAACAAGACAACAGGAACATGGGGACTTGTACAGAACTACAGCAGTAAGAATATATGCACATGGACAAAGGGAAGTGCTGGAGACAGATACTTCTATGTAGATGTAAAGGATGCTGCAGGTAATGTGGTAAGAAGCGAGGCTCTTAATGTTAAGATTGAAGCAACTGCACCAAAGGTAACACTTACAGGAAGCTCAGAGACTGTTAATGCAGGAGCAAAACTTACACTTACAGCACAGACAACACTTGGAAGCGGATGCACATATAAGTTCATAATCTTTAATCCAGCAACTAACCAGTGGTTTAAGTTACAGGATTTCAGCTCAAGCAATACATTTACATGGACAGCTGGAAGCGATGGAACAAGATTATTCTATGTTGATGTTAAGGATGCTGATGGTAATGTAACAAGAAGCAAAGCTCTTAATGTTACTATTGGTAACGGAAGTGCTAACTGGCTTTCAGTTAAGGCAACAGTAAGCTCTAATACATCTAAGACTGGAGACAAAATTACATTTACAGCAGAAGGTGTTGGAGGAAAAGCAGGATACACATATAAGATGGTTGTATACAACAAGACAACAAAGATATGGGGACTTGTACAGAACTTCAGTAGCAATAATACAATAACATGGACAGCAGGAACAGCAGGAGACAGAGAATTCTATATCGATGTTAAGGATGCTGATGGCAATGTTGCAAGAAGTGCTGTTATGAATGTTACAACTACTAAATAATAGTTCAACTCTATAACATTTAATCATTATTGAATGCACGGGCGTTTCATTTGATACGCTCGTGTATTTTTTTACTAATTTGTTAAAATGATTTTTGAAAAATATATTGAATATTGATAATAAATCAAAATGCATATATAATATAAGATTGACAGATAATAAATATATAATGAGAGGGATGAATTATGGCAAAGATAAGTGTTATAACACCTGTCTATAAAGTAGAGAATTACTTGAGAAAATGTGTAGACAGTATACTTAATCAGACATTTAAGGATTTTGAGTTAATAATAGTTGATGATGGTTCACCAGATTCATGTGGAAGTATAGCAGATGAATATGCTCAGAAAGATGAAAGAGTAAGCGTTATACATAAACAAAACGGTGGTGCGCCAAGTGCAAGAAACAGGGGGATTGATATAGCAAAGGGAGAATGGCTGTATTTTCCGGATTCAGATGACTGGCTTGAGCCGGATTATCTTGAAGCATTATACAATACTGCTATAAAAACAGATGCTAAGCTGGTTGTGTCTGGTTATACAATGGAGTATTTTGAAAACGGTGTAGCACACAGCTACAGTGTATCAACACCTGAGAAGAATTATAATTCACAGGAGTTAGTAAGAGGTAATCTGCACAATTATTTTGATAATATGATGATGGCTGTACCTTGGAATAAGTTATATAAGGCAGATTATATATTAGACAATAATTTAAGATTTCCAGAGTTAAAGTGGGATGATTTACATTTTAATATGGAAGTTATTATGGATATTGATAAGGTTGCTATATGTAGTAATGCCGGATATCATTTCTTTCGTTCAAGACCAGGCTCAGAAACTACTACAGTTTTTGACAGCATGCTGTATAAGAAGAGAAAAGAACAGTTTGAGCATATTATGAGAGTGTACCGCCACTGGAATATTAAAAACAGAGAGATTCTCAGTGTTATATATGGATATTATGCTTCAAGACTTGTACAGTGTGTGCAGGAGATATCAATAAGTAATAACAGCAAAGCAGACAAGAAGAGAATGATTTCAGATATATTGAACGACAAGCTTAGTTATACAGCTATTAAGAAAGGCAGAATTGAATCTAAGGTATTGTCAATAGCTGCTACACCAATGAGAATGCATAATGTGTCATTATGTATATTTATGGGTAAAGCAATTGGATTTGTAAAGATTAATATGTCATCTTTATTTTATAAGATAAAATCAAAGTCTGTTAATAAGGCAAAAGTTATAAATTAATTAAACAAGATGGAGAAAATTTGATGATTAAATCCACAATTAGAAAGATAATGGACGATGTTCAGACTATTTCATATGCACAATTAGAAAATAGGCTTGAAAAATATAGCGAGATATCATTTGATATATTTGATACTCTTATAAAAAGAGATGTACCTAAGCCTACAGACGTTTTCAGACTCATGGGAAAATGCATGAGAGATGAAAGTTTCTATGAAAACAGAGTCGGGGCAGAAAGAATTGCAAGACAGGCTTTAGGCGAGGTGTCACTTGAAGATATATATGCTATTATGTATTCGAATAATGAAGATAATAAGCAGAAACTTATGTCGAATGAGATAGAGTACGAGAATAGTCTGTGTACAGTTAATAAAGACATGATTGATATATATAATAGAATTGTAAAAGATAAAAGAGTATTTCTTATATCTGATATGTACCTTAGCAGAGAAGTTATACAGTCAATTCTTGATAATAATGGAATAAAGGGATATGAGGCATTAATAGTATCCAATGAGATAGGAAAAACAAAATCAAGTGGTGAATTGTATGAATACGTGAAGTCAGAATACGGCTGTAAGAACATGTGCCATGTCGGAAATAATTTTATGGCAGATTATGTTGCGGCAAAGAAATCAGGACTTTCATCTTGTAAAATTAAAACTAATACATACAGACTTGAAAGAAAATTTGATATTGAATCGGATAAGGATGCATATTTAAGTGCATTTTTAAGTAATCACCATTCATATGATGAGGATTATTTCTATAATTTTGGATATGAAAGATTCGGTCCGGTATTATACGGCTTTATTAAATGGATGTATGAGGATCTTGTAAAAGAAGGAATACAGGAAGTATATTTTATGGCAAGAGATGGTTTCATAATGCGTAAAGTATACAGAGAATTAGGATATGATAAAAAGATTTCTGACAGATATTTTGAGGCATCACGACGAAGCTTAAGAGTTCCTTCATATCACAATAACAACAGCATAGAGTACGTTATTAATGAATCACCGCTGTTGTCAACGACGAATATGGAACAGCTTCTGGATAGTCTTGGACTAGAGGCTTCTGATTATGAAAATGTAATCAAGGAATACGGATTTACTTTGAGAGGACATATCAGGAGAGATGAATTAAAGGATAATCCCGATTTTGTTAAGTTATATCAAAGAATTAAATCAGATGTGATTAATAATTCCAGTATGGAATTTGAGAATCTTATTAATTACCTTAAACAGTGTGATTTCAGTAAGAAAATTGCTGTTGTTGATATAGGCTGGGGTGGTTCTATGCAGAAGAACTTGATACAGACACTCAATAATAATGGAATATCTAACAATATAACAGGTTATTATCTTGGTTTATCTAAGAAATCAAGAGAAAATCTCGGCAAAAACGGATATAAAGCAAAGGGATATCTGTTTGACTGTCTTAATAACAGTAACGATAAAGATATTGAGATTGCATTCAGACCATTATTTGAAACATTATTTTTAGAACAGTCAGGTTCCGTAAAATGTTATGAAACAAGAGAAGACGGAGTGGTTGCTGCAGTAAGATATGAGTATGAATATCTTAAAGATGGTGAATTGTCACACGAGGCACAGAATGTAATTAATATTCAGAAGGGTGCAGTTAATTTTGCGAAAGACTTTAAGGATAGTAAAGTTTCAGATTATATAAACAGTGACGTTAAAACATTGTTTAAATATATGTATACAACAGGTACCAATCCTAATATGCAGGATGTAAAAATGTTTGGAGATTTTATTTTCTTTAACAATGGCAGTGAGAATTATCTTGCAAGGCCTAAGAAAGTATTATCTTATGTACCTAATCCCAAGAAATGTTTAAGAGATTTATCGGAAGCACAGTGGAAAGTTGGATTTTTCAAGCGTTTAATGAAAATACCATTTCCATATTTAAGATTATATATGAAGCTGCATCGTATGAATAATAATGAAGAGGATTGAGCTTGGAAGGGACAATTAAACAATGATATACATTTTAATGCTTAGTGTATTAGTGTTATTAATTATAACCATGCAGTTGTTTAATAAAGATATGACAGCACCAGCATTTTTGATTACAGCAGCATTTACGGTATCTCTATTGTGTTGCTGCATATATGCGGATGTATGGGGATTTAATGATTACAGACTTATACTGGTCATATTGGCTGGTTTGATAGGATTTAATATATTCAGTTATATTACATATATACTTGATAAGAACGGCAGAGAGCCTGCTTCATACAGATTTGAGCCTGTAGCGGTTAATGGATATAAGTTATGTATCTATCTGTTTTTTCAGTTTGTTTTATATGGATTGTATATAATCATGATTATGAAAACGACAGGAAGTTTTTCATTATCGGGCATGTCTGACGCTATTGGAGCCTATTATAATGCCGGTAAAAGCGGAAAACAGGTGTATAGTTCTGGTCTGGTTAATATTGGTACGATTATCAATATGCCGGGTATCTATTATGTAATATATATCGCAGTAAATAATATAATATGCAGAAAGAAGAATAATATACTTATATATATTAATATATTTGTGGGAATGACAGGTGCGCTTCTCAGCGGAACACGGACTACATTTTTTATGTATATTATTGCAACGGTGATTATCTATATAGTACTTAAACAGAGATATAACGGCTGGAAAAAGAATATTAATATTGCCAGCGTTATTAAAGGTGTTTTGTTTATTATGGCTGCTATAATTGTATTTAATATGCTCTTTGCAATTCAGGGAAGAACATTGTCTGATATAACTGTAGTAGATCTTATAGCAAATTATATAGGTGCACCAGTCAAGAACCTTGAATTGTTTATTAAGGACGGGAGAATTACAGGTAATGGGTTTGGCTTAATAACATTTCATGATACATATTCATGGATAAATGAAATGCTTGGTTCAGAACATTTCATCATACCTAAAGTATATAAGTATAGATGGATTGATGGTAAGATACTTGGAAATGTATATACACAGCTCATGCCGTTATACAACGATTTTGGTATATCAGGTGTATTTATATCAATGGGACTTTTAGGCATATTCTGCCAGAAGATATACGACAGTATAAAGTACAAGAAAAGCAGAGGAAATATTGATTACAGACTGCTGATATATTCATATGTCGGATTTGCAATAATCTTCAGCTTTTTCTCAAATAAATTTTTTGAACTTATATTTGCAAGAGCAATGATATATTATCTTGTAGGCATTTTTATATTTGATATATTCTTCTGTCATATTTCAATAAGATATGGAACATTTGTATTGAATTTTAGAAAAAAGAGTAAGGGTGGAAAATAATATTATGAATGGACTGGTATCAATTATAGTTCCTGTATACAACAGTGAGCACTGGCTTGACAGATGTGTAAAAAGTATATTGGGACAGACATATCATAATATTAAGATAATACTTATAGATGATGGTTCACAAGATGGTTCAGCCGCTTTATGCGATGAATATGCAGCAGAATATGAAAAGGTAAATGTTATTCATCAGCAGAATCTTGGTGCAGGAAGTGCAAGAAATGCAGGACTGCAGTATGCTGATGGCGAATATATATGCTTTGTGGATTCAGATGACTGGATAGAGCCGGTGCTTGTTGAAAGATTAGTGAGCGGAATTGCTGACGCAGATGTGTCAATATGCGGATACAGCATATCAGATGACTCAGAAACAGACAGTGATTCTAAAGGCACGGTCAGCTGTGACAGGCTTGATGTATTAAAAAGGATGCTTATGCCTGGTTATCCACCAGAAGAAGCGTGTTACGGATATCTGTGGAATAAGTTATTTAAGAAGTCAATAATTGAAAAGTACGATATAACATTTAACAATTCATATATTATGTGGGAGGATATGTTGTTTTGCTGCAGATATATGGCTCATATTGAGAATGGAACATACTGCTGTGATAGATTGTATCATTACAATATGGATAATGAAACGAGCCTGAGTCATAAAGTGACAGCAGAGGTTATGGATTCTTGGAATCTCGCAGCGAAAGAGATAGAAAATATTGTAACAGATATGGGTGTCAATAAAAAAATTCAGTATGATGCCGTGACAGCAGATTTATATATGAAGACATTAATTGCGTATGCTAAAGAGAAGAAAATCCGTAATCTGCAAAAAGAAACTGTACAGTATCTTGGCAGACAGAAACATCTGCTGAGAAAGAAATATAGAATATATTTAATGATATATAAAATATCTCCGGTATTATTACAGAGTATTAGTAATTTATTAAGTGTATAAATGAGGACATATATGATTGGAATTATAACTTTATATTATAACAATTATAATATTGGTGGGCTTCTTCAGGCCTACGCATTACAAAAGACACTTGAAGATAACGGAATTGAGTCAGAACAGCTGTCAGTGTGGCATTATAAGAAAGAGACTGTCAGCTTTAGCAGAAAAATAACAAGTAAAGCAATTCGCATGATAAAGAATCCGGCTGCAGAGATAAAGGCAACAAAACATAACCGGGAGATGGAATGGCGTAAAAATGTGATATCAGCTGATATAGAAAAGCGTCAGAAGCATATGAGAGCTTTCATGCAGGAGATACCTCACAGCAGTCAGATATATACACCGGACAACATAAAGGAAAGCCTTAAAGACTATTCAGGATATATAGTTGGAAGTGATCAGGTATGGAATGATGACTATATTGATAAGAATAACATGATGATAAATATGCTTCTGTTTGTGCCGGACGACTATCCTAAGATTTCATATGCGGCAAGTATTGGAAAGAACAGCGGTTTTAAGGACTGGTTTGTTGAAATGCTTGGCGGGCTTAAGCATTTTGATTCGGTATCAGTAAGAGAAAAGTCGGCAGCAGACATAATAAAACAATATACAGGAATTGATTCACAGGTTGTATTAGACCCGACACTTATGCTTACAGATGAGGATTGGAAAGCATTAGTACATAAAGAAGATAATAAGAGTGAAAAAACACCATATATATTTACATATTTTCTTGGGCAAGATAAAGCAAACAGAGAGTTTGCAGAAGAATTAAGCAAAAAAACATCTATGAAAATAATTAATTTTGCACATGCAATCAATTATTTCAGGGATGAGGATAAAGAGTTTGCGGATGAAGCAGTAATGGATTATTCGCCAAAAGATTTTATAGATTATATTGCAGGCGCATCATTTGTAATTACAGACTCTTTCCATGCAACAGTATTTTCGTTAATATTCCATAGGCCTTTCTATACACTGACAAGGCAGAGTGCAGATGGAATTAAGTCAATGAATTCCAGAGTAGTTGATGTACTTAATACATATGGATTGCCTGACAGATTAATAGATGCACAGGAGCAGCTATTTGATGGTAATGTTAATGATGTTGATTTTAGCACATTTGATAATATGATTAATGAGCAGAGAAAGAAATCAATGACATTTATAAAAGACAGTCTTTTAAATCGTAAGGGTGGAAATAATTAAAATGAAAATAGACAGAACGAAAAATGCGGGCCGTAACATAGTGTTTGGCTGCATGCTTAAGATATATCAGATAGTTATGCCGTTTATTATGCGTACACTTATGATATATTACATGGGTATCCAGTATCTGGGACTTAACAGTTTATTCACATCTATCCTTCAGGTTCTTAATCTGGCTGAATTAGGTGTTGGTAGTGCTATGGTGTACAGCATGTACAAGCCAATAGCAGTAGATGATAAGAAAATGATATGTGCATTAATGAAGCTGTACCGCACATATTACAGAGTAATTGGAATAATAATAGCATTTTTAGGATTATGCCTTGTGCCTTTTATTCCGAAATTAATAAAAAGCGATGTTCCAGCGGATATTAATATATATATTTTGTACATATTAAATCTGTCGGTTACAGTGCTTTCGTACTGGTTGTTTGCGTATAAGAACTGCCTGCTTGATGCACATCAGAGAACAGATGTGGCAAGCAAGGTTACTCTTGTTACTAATACATTACAGTATATAGTGCAGTTCTTTACGTTATGTTTTTTAAAGAATTATTATGCTTATATAATTGTTTCACTGGCAGCGCAGGCACTGACAAATATACTTACAGCGGTTGTAACAACCCACATGTATCCTGATTACAGACCAGAGGGAAATCTTTCAAAAGAAGTTATATCAGGTATTAACAGAAGAATAAGGGATTTATTTACCTCCAAGTTAGGCGTGGTAATAGTTAATTCAGCTGATACCATAGTAATATCAGCATTTCTTGGATTGACAATGCTTGCAATATATCAGAATTATTTCTTTATAATGAATTCAATAATTAGCATTGTGACAATTATATTTGCAGCATGTACTGCGGGAATTGGAAACAGCATAATCGTTGAAACTAAAGAAAAGAATTTTGCAGACCTTAGAAAATTCACACTTATAATAACATGGATAGCAGGATTCTGTGCTATATGTCTGCTGTGTCTGTATCAGCCGTTTATGGAGATATGGGTTGGAAGTGAGTTGAAGTTAAACTTTTTGGCAGTAGTGTTTTTATGCATATATTATTTTGTGTATGAGGTCAACCAGTTATTTACAACATACAAGGACGCTGCAGGAATGTGGCATGAAGACAGATTCAGACCGCTCGTAACGGCACTGGCAAATCTTATTATGAATCTTTTGATGGTTCAGTTCTGGGGTATATACGGAGTAATTATATCGACAGTAATATCTACGCTTTTTATAGGCATGCCGTGGCTTTTACATAACCTCTTTACAGTAATATTTACGAAAGACCAGATGATGCAGTATGTAAAGAAATTGTTATTATATGTTGCCGTTACTGCAGCAGCTGCAGTTGTAACATATGGTTTATGCAGTCTGGTTAATGTAGGAGCAGTAATGCAGATTATCATAAAGGGTGTTATATGTCTTATAGTTCCTAATGTGATATATCTGGCTGCATATCATAGAATGTATGAATTGAAGCAGACTGCAGCACTTGCAGATAAAATGCTTAAGGGTAAGGTTACATTTTTAAAGAAATTAATGTAAGAAGAAAGAATGGGGAAAGATATGATTAATATAATTGATAAAAAGGACTGCTGTGGATGCAGAGCATGTGAGGTGCAGTGTCCTGTTAATTGTATTAAGATGAAAGCAGATAATGAAGGCTTCTGGTATCCTGAAATCATGATTCAGGAATGTGTACGATGCGGAATGTGTGAAAAAGTCTGTCCGATTCTTAATAAGACTTCTAAGACAGGAAAGACAGAGACTCTTGGAATACTTGCTAAGGATGATAATATCAGGAAGAACAGCTCATCGGGCGGTGTATTCAGCCTTATAGCCCAACATGTTTTAGAGCAGGGCGGTATTGTATTTGGAGCTTCATTTGACGAGAATATGATGGTTCACCATATTGGTGTCGAGAGCAGTGAAGGACTTGAAAAGCTCAGAGGCAGCAAATATCTGCAGAGTAATACAGAGAATACTTACACAGAAGCACAGGAAGAATTAAAAAAAGGAAGACTGGTGCTGTATTCAGGAACAGCATGCCAGATAGAGGCATTAAAAAATGTTCTTGGTAGAGAATATGATAATCTTATTACAATAGACATACTGTGCCATGGAGTTCCAAGCCCGAAGTTATGGAAGAAATATCTTGATTATCAGGAGAAACAGGCTGGGGCAGCAGTAAGAAAGATAAGCTTCAGAGATAAGAGCAAGGGCTGGCGTCTGTTTAGTGTAAAACTGGAATTCGATAATGGAAAAGAGTATTGCAAAGACCTTAATGAAGATATATTTATGCAGATGTTTCTTAAGAACATATGCCTGCGTCCATCATGTCATGACTGTAGATTTAAGAATATAAACAGAAACAGTGATATTACAATCGGGGATTTCTGGGGAGTTGAAAATGTACTGCCAGAGCTTGATGATGACAGAGGAATATCAGTTGTTCTTACACATTCTGATAAAGGCAGGGAATTGATACAGAAAATAGCGGGTGAATCGCAGATAAAGCAGGTTGAGACTGATAAAGCTCTTCCGCCGTCGGCTGATTCAAGACGTTCTGTACCAATGCATAAAAAAAGAAAAATGTTCTTTAATAACATAGATACTTATGATATAACAAAGTTAGCAGGGTATGTAAAAGAATCCAATATAACAATATTTATACATAAAGTTATTCGCAAATTAAAAAGAATGATGAAGATAAATGCATAAATATTAATGGACAACAGATGGGGAGGATTAATACATGAAGGTCAAAAAAATGAAAAAGATACTGAGCAGAATTGCTATGGTATTAAGCGTTGTAACTGTTATTGTTTCGTCGTCAGTGGTGATGGCGGATGCTGAGATTGTAACCAGTTCGGACTTTGTATCTACATCATATTCGCATGATTACAGCAGATGGGCATCGGTTATCAGGTCATATCTTGTGGGCTGTGATGATGGACGGTTGATGAGAGTATACTTAGGAAGCAAAGGTTATTATGTTGAATATTATGATTCTAATTTTAATCTGTTAGAAAGCAAAACAATTGATAAGGAACTGAGCTTATTAGGTGGATTCTATGCAGGAAAAGATGCTTATTACATTGTGTCAGGACAGAATAACCCAGATGAGTTGGCAGATGTTGAATGTTTCAGGATAACTAAATATGATAAGAACTGGAACAGAATCACATCGGTAGGGTTGTATGATTGTAACACATATGTTCCTTTTGATGCGGGAAGTCTTAGAATGACAGAAGCATCAGGATATCTGTTCATAAGGACATCACATACAATGTATAAAAGTGATAATGGATATCATCATCAGGCTAATGTTACTATTCAGCTTGATGAGAGCACTATGAAGATTACGGATTCATTTACTAATGTAGGTAATAGTTCATATGGATATGTAAGCCATTCATTTAATCAGTTCATTAAGACAGATGGTAATCATATTGTAGCTGTGGATCATGGAGATGCATATCCTAGAAGTCTGGCATTAATTAAGTATAAGACAGATTTTACTAGTGGACAGTTCTGCTCTAATATAGGATATTGGTGGGATAGTAATAAGCATGCAGTTGTAAATAATAGTTGTGATGTTACGGATTTACTTACAATATCAGGACAGATAGGAGATAATACAACGAATGCAACAATAGGAGGTTTTGAGATAAGCGATACTTCATATATTGTTGCAGCAAGTTCTATTAATCAGGAAAAGCAGGAAGGCTTAAAAAATATATATATTCTTACAGAATCTAAGGAAGACGGAACTGTAAAGTCTAATCAGATTACAGATATAAGCGGTAAATATAATGCTACATCTCCATATCTTGTGAAGATAAACAATAACAAGTTCATGGTTATGTGGACAATTAAAAATGATAACACAGTATATTACACATATATTGATGGAGATGGTAATGTTATAAGTGATATCAATACAATGAGCGGACAGCTTTCAGACTGTGAACCAATTGTTTATAATGGAATGGTGTTATGGTATATATGCAGCAATAAGAAGATTACTTTCTATGGAATTAATACAGATGGTACAACATTTGGAGATGAGCTTAAGGCTTCTATGACAGCATCTGATGGTGGCAGCACTATTACATTCACAGCTGATGCACAGGGCGGAATGGGAACACATACATACAAGTTCCTTGTATATAACAAGACAACAGATACATGGGCAAGGATTCAGGGCTATTCAGAGAATAATACACTTGTGTGGACAAAGGGAACATCTGGAGACAGAGATTTCTATGTCGATGTTAAGGACAGCACAGGAAAGGTTGTAAGAAGCAAGGCTGTTAATATTAAGATTGATAAGCCTACAGCACAACTTACCCCAAGTGCATCAACAGTTACAGCCGGAGATAAGCTCACGCTTACAGCATCAACTAATAAGAGTGGCTGCACATATAAGTTCTTAATCTACAATCCATCGACTAACCAGTGGTTTAAGCTGCAAGATTTCGGAAGTAAGAACGCATATACATGGACAGCCGGAGGTGATGGAACAAGACAGTTCTATGTAGATGTTAAAGATTCTGACGGTAATGTGACAAGAAGCAAGGTTGTTAATGTGACAATTAAAGGAACGTTATCAGTAAAGGCAGCGGTAAGTGCAAATACATCAAAGCCGGGAGATAAGATAACATTCACAGCTGAGGGATCAGGCGGAAAGGCGGGCTACACATATAAGATGGTTGTATATAACAAGACAACCAAAACATGGGGACTTGTTCAGAACTTCAACGCCAATAACAAGATAACATGGACAGCCGGAAGTGCCGGAGACAGAGTATTTTATGTAGATGTTAAGGACGCAAGCGGTAAGGTTGTGAGAAGTTCGGCATTGAATGTTAAGACGAGTAATTAATTGACAATTAAATAATTGATATTAGATGAGCTGAGACTTTAACTATAATAGCGTTAGAGCCTCAGCTTTTTTGTTTAATAATGGCTATTGACACAAGTATGCAGTAAAGGTACTATAAAATCAGTTTATAAGTGTGATAATGAGCAGGGGGAGAAGCTTAAAAAGCTTATACAAAAGATTATGTATTATTTAGTATGTTTGCTGATGACACCGGGGGTTAAGATGTGCTATTACATTGCGGTGCAGCTTATTGATAATAGCGAGAATAAGAAAATTAAAGGCATTTTGGCTGTGCTGGCAAGTTATATTATTGAATTGGGGCAGTTCGGATTACGAGTCGATTTCAATAGTTATAAGCTGTCATTAATTATAGAGATGATGTTGGTATATCTGGCGGTATTAGTGATACTCTGGATAAGGAAAAGCAATAGAAATCTTATTAATATATCCGTATTTGTTCCGCTGGCAATAATGTATCCTATGTGTATATATGCCGTACCGGAAGGCACGAATACAGCATTGATGCTGACATCATGGTTTGTTGGCAGTGCATTCTGCAATCTGTATATGTATATTGCATTTGATATTCCTGATATGAAGAATCAGAAGAAAGCACTCCGTAAGATAGAAGACAACAGAGTACTCAGAGACAGCCAGACAGATGTAATGCAGATATATCAGGGATTTGGACAGAAATCAATAGAGAGTATAGATGAAATCAAAGCAGCAATTATAAAAAACATTTCAGCAGAACAGCTGGATGAAAATATTAAAAATACTGTTACAGATATGAGAGTGAAAGAGTACTGCTCTAATACCATTGTTAATCAGATAATTTATCTTATGAAAAACAGATGTACAGATATAGAATTTGATGCAGATGTGGATGTGAATTGTATTATAGAAATAGATGAACTTTCGCTGTCATCAGTAATGCTGAATCTGCTTGACAATGCGTACAATTATTGTGAGGCTGATAAGAAATCTTCAAAGAAATATATAAAATTAACAATGAATATGAGGGGAGATTATCTTACTATAAATGTTGTTAATTCTTATTCAGGAAAGGTAAAAGCTAAGAAAGCAGATAAAAGCTCAGTCTTAAGAGAACATGGATGGGGAAGAATTATAATAAAAGATATTGCAAAGAAATATGGCGGTCAATTCAATACAGTTATAAGTAAGAATATGTATACTGCCAAAGTGATATTATGTTCAGATAAGAGAGGGGAGATTGAGCCGGTATGAGAATAATAATCAATTTAATCATAATAAGTATGGTAAATATTGCGGCAGTATTTTCACTCTTTATTATACCTGAATATAAAATCAGTCTGAAGAAATTATTGGTCGAGCTGCTTATATTTGGCATATTTATAGGTAATATAAAGTACTTTGTGCAGGCAAACAGTAAAGTTGATTTGGCATTGATACTGTTAAATAACATAATATTTTTCACAATATTTCTGAAAGCAATAAAGAGAAATTATTATAAGTTTATATTGGCATATGGAATTATGACATTTATATGTTTCAGTGCAGAATCAATACTAGTTGTGTTAAATATCAGCTCTGATGGAAATATTTTTTCAGAGTCATTCTTTTCTATGAGTGTTGTTGAACTGATATTTATCTCAATGCTTGACGCCATTCTTTATCTACTGGTGCGGAAGGTAAAGAATTACATAGATAATATATATATTGACATAAAAGGTATTTTTGCTATTTTACTAGTGGCGTGTTACTGTTCAATATACCCGAGTTATGTTAAAAGAATAGTGGCACAGTATAATCGCAGTGTTAATACAAGTATTTTCATAGTGGTGAACTTTTTCACACTTGTAATACTTGCAATTATCCTTGTTAGAAGCATAATGTTGAATAGGAAGCAGTATCTTATGGAATATAAAGAGGTGTATGAAAAAGAGCAGGAAAGACTAAACAGTATTCTTTCACAGAATGAAAATATGGCAAAACTAAGACATGATTATATTAATCAAATAACTGTTGTAAATGCATTGGCAGTTACAGACCCTCAAAAGGCAATAGAATTATTAGATAACATGAGAGAAGAGTACAAAGAGAGAACACAGATATGAGAATTGCAATATGTGATGATTACATGGAACATGCTATAGATATAAAAGCGAATATATCCGGTGTTAATGGAGAAATAATAACGGATCTGTATGATGATATAGAACATTTATTTTCAGAGGTCAGGGCAGATAAGAAAAAATACGATGCAGTATTTATGGACATGGAGTGGGAGAAAAACATGAAAAGTGGAGTTGATTATGTCCAGATGTTAAGTGAGATGGATTGCCGTGCGAGAATAATATGCGTGACAGCCTACACTATGAAATATATAGAAAAATTGTTTTGGAATAATGTTGAGATATTTGGCGTGTTGAATAAGCCCGTGAATAGGGAGAGCCTTCAGAAGATACTTGAGAAGCTGCAGGCGGATAATGACAGATTAAAAGAGGAGCTTGTGCTTAGTTACAATGATACTGTGTTCAAGGTAAAAATAAATGAAATAGTATATATAAAAAGCAACGTACACAAAATCATTATTTATATGCTTGATGGAGAACAGTCATTTTATGTTTCATTTAGGAGTATATGCTCAAAGATGCCAAAGCATTTTTACTGCATAAATAAGGGCATACTGGTAAATCTTAATTATGTAAAAAGGATAGAGCAGGATGATGTTATTCTTACATATCTGAAACAGACAGTGACACTGCCGATTGCAAGAAATAAGAAAAAAGATTTTAAAGACACATTTTTCGAGTATATTGGATGATTGGAAAATGAATAAATGCAGATAAATCCACCTTAAAAGGTTAGAAAGATATAACCGCTTAAGGTGGATTATTTTTTACCGTTCGTGAAGTCAAAAGTGCATTTCGTGCAAAAGCAATATGCAAATGAAAAAATAACATATAAAATCATAAAGCAGGACAGAGGTTAATTAGAATCATCTGGAAATATCTGCTCATAACTTATTTCGAGGATATCGCAGATACCTTTGATTTCATCAGGATATATATGCCGCTGTCCGACCTCAATTTTTGCAAGAGCACTTCGGGTAATATCAATTCCGATTATCTGTAATCGGGCTGACAATTGTTCCTGTGTGAGTTGACGATGCGTGCGTAATTGTCTGATATTATTACCTAATTTTTTCTCATATTCAATATTCATACGAATTCTTCCTTTTGTTGTTTATATTTAATTATGGATAAATACATAAGAAAAAATGCACTTATATAAGTGCAAGAATAAGGAAAGAAAATCAAGGTAAAAAAACATAATTGATTTTAAATAAAAAGAATGATAATATAAAATTATAAATGCACCTATATAGGTGCATAAATGCAAACATGTACAAATTAATAATGAGGAGGAAAAGTTATGTTTGAAAATGCGGGAAGTAAGGCGTTAAGTATCGTTAAGGTTTATGTGATATTTGAACTGATAGTAACATTTATTGTTGGCATGATATATTCAATTCAATATGCCACGGTAACTAAGTATTCAATGTATTACGAGTACAATAATTCAAGCGAGTTTAATTTTGGAAAGTTTTTATTAGCTATGCTGATTCTGACATTAATTATGTTCTTTGAGTATGTGATGGGAATATTTATGGTGGCCTTTTGTCAGATGATGGAAGATGTTCATTACTTAAAAGAGCAAAAAGTAACTTCTGAGTGCAAGTATAATGATAACGGAGTGTTAAAGTCAGAAACTGACAGAGAAAATGAAATAATTGCAAACGGAGGTTGGAAGTGTCCTGACTGCAATAGAATCCACCCAGCTTATGAAACATCTTGTATATGTGGAAGAACAAAAGGTGCAAATTAATGTATAAGAAAAAGAAAATAGAAATTGGCTTGTTGGCTTTTATAGCTTTGCTGGTTGTATGCGTGATTATTTTGATAATTATTAGTGGAAAATCAAAATCAGTAAATAATAATGCTGAGGTGGAAAGCGGCAGATATGTTAAGCCGGAATCTACGGAAAATATGGCAAATGTTACTACTGAATCAGAAAGTACAGAGAATGAAACAGCTAATACATTTTCAGAACTAGAGATTAAAAGTGAATATCAAAAAGATTATTCGCAATTACGCATGGATTCGTATGTGGAGGCATTAAGAAATATACATGATTACATGATACTGCCTGATAATAAAACATATTTATGTGATGATGGAAGAAACGAAAGAAATGAGTTTGCGATTGTGGATATAAATAACGATGGGAAAGAAGAATTATTGTTTAAGAGCACTCAGACATTTTTGGCGAATATGGGATTATATGTATATGGCTATGACGAGGATACTGAGTCGATATATCCGATGGCAAAATTCTATGTTAGTGCGAAGGCATATGATAATGGTTATGTGAAAGATTTGTATTCACATAATACAGGAGTTGAGTTTGATTTCTGGCCGTACTATTTGTGCAGATATGATGATGATAGCCGTACTTATGTTCAAGTTGGAAAAGTTGAAACAAGTGCGATAGAACGAAATGATTATGCAGATTATCAGAATGGTACAGAGATAGATATTAATTATATGTATCTGATACCACAAAACTATGAGTGATTTAATTAGAGGTTAAAAAAATATGAAGAAATATGCAGTAATAGGTGTTGAAATACTGTTAAGCATTATTTTAATTGTTGTTATAGTATTTTTGGCAATTAGAATCACAGGTAATAACAATTCAAAAGACATTAAGGAAGCAGATAAGAAATCAATACAAACAACGCAGCAGATGGCAAAAGAAACAGTATCTACTAAATCAGAAGAAAGTCAACAAAGCAGTATCAATAATGAAAGCCAGGAAGAGTCAACAGAAATGATTACAGAGGCAGCTACAGAGACAGTTACAGAAGAGCCGGTGCAGGTTGAAGAACCTGCAAAGGAAGCTGATAACATTCAAACAGCAAACATTATAGATATGGACAAGCTTAATGATTTAGTCAGTGAAAATATTTTTATGATTAGTTCTGTGTTTAATGGCTCACCAACGATATTATCTAATGAAAAATCAGGCACATATATAAAAGTCAATACAAATGTGTTTGCTGATTATGCTGATTTTAAAAACAGAGTATATTCTGTATATACTAAAGAACAGGCAGATTATTACATATCAACTGGATATCCGGGATATACAGATGTGAATGGGGATTTGTATTTTGACACTAATTATATGGCAGGCGGTGGTTATTATGTCATATGGGATGAATATACAATTACAGTAAATGATAATTCAGATAATGAGTGTTCATTCACTGTTAATGTAAAATATCAGGGGCCATCCACGCTTAATGTTTTAACTGATTACTATATTAATGGAAATGCTGTGTATGAAGAAGGGAGATGGGTGCTTACCAAAATGCTTAGAGACTAATGAATATTTTTAATTCGTGAGGAGGAAAAAGTATGAGAAAGAAAGTAATTACATTTATGACATCTATTCTTATTATGGTTATTTTTTTTGAAACCATAATATCAATGGGATTATTTGGAAACAATCAAATGATTACAGCGTATGCAGGAGGAAATCCATATCCTGTAAATAATGTATATTCAACGGGCGAGTGGAGTAATTGTACATGGTCAGCATGGCAATTGGTAAAGAATAATCTTGGTATAGAATTGCCAGCATGGGGAAATGGAAAGCAATGGTATGGAAATGCAAAGAATTCAGGTTATCAGGTTGGAAGTACGCCTCAAGTTAATTCTATTGTTGTATATTCGGATTCTGGATATGGTCATGTTGCGTTTGTTACAGGAGTGTCATCAGACGGAAAACAGATTTATATAAAAGAGGGAGGCTGGAATAAAAATGGTGATATAAGAAATCTAGGGTATCATGAAGGCTGGACAAATGCTTATGGGAAAAGGCAATATAATGAGAGTCAGAGCATTTTAGGATACATATACTTAAAACAAGACCTCCCATTTGTAAAATGCATAGACGGTCCAAGCAACAATGCAACATACACAAATGAGTATGTTACAGTATTTGGCTGGGCTGTTAATAAGGATAATGTTTCATTGATAACTTGTACGGTTAATGACCAGACATATATAAGTGATCAGTTTTATGCAAAAGATATAGCTGATTTGTTTTCGGGCAAAGGTTATCCGACGGATAAAGGAAGATTTGAATGTAAGATTCCTTTCTGGGCATTCGTTGATGGAAGTAACACAATAACAGTCAGGTTCTGGTGTGGTCAGACAGAGCTTGGAAGTGAAACAAGAACCGTTGTTTATAATAATAAAGGAACTCAGAGTATATCAGATGGACAATACTATATTAAGTCGGCATTAGATAATAATTATGTACTGGATCTGAAGGATGGCGGAACTGCCAATGGAACAAATATTATTCTTAATAAGTATTCAGGAAGCGATAGCCAGAAATTCTATGTAAAATATGTAGGAGACGGCTATTATGAACTTATATCAGAAAAGAGCGGCAAATGTGTTGACGTAGCAGGCGGTAACAAAGCTCCGGGAACTAATGTGCAGACATGGGATTATTATGGAGTGAAATCGCAGAAATATATAATCAGACAGGCAGATAATGGAACTTATTATCTAGTTTCTGGAACAGGCGGTGCATATGTCGATGTATATGGAGCGAAGATAGCAAGCGGAACTAATATACAGATATGGAGTGGTAATAACAATAATGCACAGAAGTGGAAATTTGAAGCGGTAAAGCAGACTCCGGCGAGTGATGGCTGGTATTACAGTTATGGACTTCCATCTAATATTACATCTGATAAATATGATATTCAGTACCAGAACACATATGCAAAGAATCAGGCAGCCTCTCCAGGAAGCGGATGGGTAAATAGCGGAGTATACAGTACAGAATATGTTAAGGATGGCGGAGTGTACGAATCTCCATTTGCATTAACTACATCAGATACAGTCAAACTTGTATCAAAGTATTACTATCATTACTGCAGTGCAGGCTTAGGAATTAACGTCAATTACACATTATCTGGAAGTTGGACGCATTATGATAAGATATCAAATACAGACAGCGTATCTGTTTATAAAGAATATACGGATGGTGATGACAGCCGTTATAAGTATTATCATTTAAAATGGAAAGACGGAACGGATGCATACTGCAGTACCTCTAGCGGAACTTGTGATGGTACATGGGGTTCACATGGTAATAGAAGTTATTATTGGTATGCAATGTATCAGTACCAGAATTATAAGAAACAGAATGTTTATCATTACACCAAAACAGATTCATGGAGCAGCACAAAAGACAGTTCAGCATTTGTGGTAAAATATCGTTACAAGGTAAAGGATATAGTTCCAACATCAGTAACATTGAATAAGACACAGATTGACTTCAGCAAGAAGAGCGACAAGGTTACATTAACAGCAACGGTTGCTCCTCAGAATGCAGCTAATAAAAATGTAACATGGTCAAGCAGTAATACTTCTGTTGCAACAGTAGATTCTAATGGTGTAGTTACTTCAGTTGGAAATGGAACAGCAGTTATAACAGCAAAAACAGCTGTTGGTGGAAAAACAGCTCAGTGCAAGGTAACAGTAAATATTCCATTAACAGTTTTGGCATCAAAGAGTGAGAGTGATAAAAATGTGGTATTTACCGCAGAGGCAGCTGGCGGCAAGGCTGGATATACATACAAATTCATAGTATATAACAAGACAACAGGTACATGGGGACTTATCAAGAATTACAGCAGTAAGAACACATGCACATGGACAAAAGGAAGTGCCGGAGACAGAGACTTCTATGTTGATGTTAAGGATGCTGACGGAAAGGTAATAAGAAGCAAAGCACTCAATATAAAGATTGAAAGCAGTAAGCCGACATCAGTGCTAACACCAAGTGCAGTAGCTGTTTCAGCAGGAAACAAGCTTACGCTTACAGCATCAACTAATAAGAGCGGATGCACATACAAGTTCTTAATCTACAATCCTTCAACAAATCAGTGGTTTAAGCTGCAGGATTTCGGAAGTAAGAACACATACACATGGACAGCCGGAAGTGCCGGAACAAGACAGTTCTATGTAGATGTTAAAGATTCTGACGGCAATGTGACAAGAAGCAGGGTTGTTAATGTAACAATCGGAAGTTCAGGAGCATTATCAGTAAAGACAACAGTAAGTGCCAAGACATCAAAGCCGGGAGATAAGATAACATTTACAGCAGCAGCTTCAGGCGGTAAAGCAGGCTATACATATAAGATGGTTGTATATAATAAGACAACTAAAACATGGGGACTTGTTCAGAACTTTAACGCTAATAACAAGATAACATGGACAGCAGGAAGTGCCGGAGACAGAGAGTTCTATATTGATGTTAAGGACGCTGACGGTAAGGTTGTCAGAAGTTCAGTGATGAATGTTAAGACAAGTAACTAATTGAAGCAAAAAGTATAAATATAGCGGGGTTACAGGAAGTCTTGAGGCGTAGCCTCATTGGGACTGTCAGTAACTCCGCTTGTTTTCTACTTATTATTAAGAGCCTTTTCAGCTTTTAAATAATCTTTCTCTGAGTATTTAGTAAGAATTTGTTCTTTGGTAAGTCCTAGTTCAATCATTGTAATAATTGCAGTCTGGCGTTCTTTCTGTTTGCCTTTCTGAATCCATTCATTTTCCATCTCTTCAACGCATTTCCACATGGCAGTTTCACCTCCATTATCTGATTCATTAAATATATCTGATAACTTGGAAAATCCAGTTATTGTGGTTATCAGATTGATGATTTCACTATCAATAGGTTTGTTAGTGTATTCTTTTGATAAACCTTGAAGATTCTTTGCATATATCTTCTGTGTAATGTCAAACACACATCTGACATCTTCATTATAAAATTGATAACGCCCTGAATCAAGTATCTGTACGAGATTTATCTTGTAATCGGAGAAAAATGGACGCAGTTCTTCCGGGATATCTGTCATCATATCAGATAAGCTAACCGGACCATCCCATGGCGATTCTCCATAATAGAAGATAAGTGTGATTATTGGGTGGATTTTGTCTGATTTATTAAAGCCAGAGAGGAAGCTTTTGCTAGAGTCAAAGTCATTCTCCGACCTGTGTAGTCTGCGGAATTCATTGCATTCCTTAAGATAACCGAGTCCGTCATAAAGCAGAGCTCTTACAGGCATGGCATAATGAGGATTGGTCTGGAATTCTAATCCAAGAATGGTGAATTCAATACCATTGTAGAACTTTTTGATAATGTCTCTTGTCCTGACAAGAGATTCATTGTAATCAGTGAATTGGATGACGCCTGAAACATCAGTGTCCATCTCAGTAAGTTCATCAGGATTGATAACCTGCCTGCCATTGAAAGCTACAGCATTAAAGAGGTCGGCAAAACGCTCGTTGTTGCGCCAGAAGGTTTTCATGGCAGTGTCTGGTTTATCAATCTTTTTAATAGTGTTCTTTTTTCTCATAAATCGCCTTTCTAAGTATTAAATAATGTGTCATATATAATATATTAAAAATATTAATACATAAGTATAAATATGTCAATAGCCTAGATATAAATTAAATTAAAAGAATATAAAAATGCTATATGAAAATATAAATATACATGATATAATTAATTAATAATTTTGAGGAAAGGAAATATGTTATATGAAAAGGTTGTTGAAAGGGAGTCTGGCGATAGCTTCGGCTGCAGTAATATTTGCAGGAAATATGCCATTTACAGCGGTTAATGTATTAGCTGATAGTAATGAAACGGAAGTTATTCCATCAATAGATAATACTGTTTATACAGGTACATGGGGAACATGTAATTGGACCTATGATAATGGAATACTAACAATTAGCGGAGGAGTTGCAGAGGGCTCGAAATCATGGGACAGTTATAAGAACAATATTGAAAAGATTGTTATAACAGGAAAGATTACATTTGACAAAGAGACATCATTGTATGGATTGTTTAGCAAGATGGCATCTTTAAAGACAATTGAGGGGCTTAGTAACCTTGATACAAGTAAAGTAACTGGTATGGGTTCAATGTTTCGTGACTGCAGTTCTTTAGAAACATTGGATGTCAGTGGTTTTGATACAAGCAGAGTAACTGACATGGATGGCATGTTTTATGGGTGTAATTCGTTAACAACACTTGATGTGTCTCATTTTGATACCAGTAAAGTAACTTGTATGGATTCAATGTTTCATGGTTGTAATTCTTTAGAAACATTGGATGTCAGCGGCTTTAATACCTCTAATGTTGAAAGTATGGATGGCATGTTTTATGAATGCCGAAAGCTTCAGAATATAGATGTATCTAAGTTTGATACAGGTAAAGTAAAGAGTATGGATTTCATGTTTTCATATTGCGAGGGAGTAAAGACTATAGATGTAAGCAATTTTAATACAGAAAATGTTACAAGAATGAGATGTATGTTTCAGTTTGCGTCACAGTGTGAAGTGCTTGATGTAAAGAATTTCAATACATCTAGAGTAATAGACATGGGTGGTATGTTTTCTGGATGTAAATCAATAACATATCTTGATGTAAGTAATTTTGATACATCTAAGGTTACTAATATGAGCGCTATGTTTCAAGGCATACAATGTGAAGAACTTGATTTAAAGAACTTTGATACATCAAAGGTTACGAATATGAATAGTATGTTTGGCAATGATACCAAATTGAAAAAAGTTGACGTAAGCAGCTTTGATACATCAAAAGTTACTGATATGAGATATATGTTTGGTAATACAAAATCATTAAAAGAACTGGATGTATCTAGCTTTAATACTAGTAATGTAACAGATATGTCTAACATGTTTTATTTATGCTACAAATTATATAATTTAGACATTAGTGGTTTTGATATGAGCAAAGTTACCAAAATGACTGAGATGTTTAATGGCGCCAGCCTGGTAACTATAAAGGTTCCTTCTAAGCTTTCAGAGGATAGAGATACATTTTTGAAAGAAATGAAATCGGGAATGAGATCTGGAAAATGGATTGATGAAACAGCCGATATTAATTATGATAACAAAGCATCAGTCGAATTATCAGAAGGACATTCATATAAGTTTAATCCGGGAAAAATGTATGTCATGTTAAATATGACTAATACAACTGAAGGCAAGGAACTGGCAGCAAGTGTTAAGGGAGGGGCATATGATTATACTTACAAGTTTATAATGTACAACCCTTCTGCTGATAAGTGGACACTTCTTAGTGACTATAGTTCATCACGTTCATATATTCTTAATATGAAAGGAAACGGCGAAAGAAAGATATATGTAGATGTCAAGGACGCACTGGGTAATGTAGTAAGAACATCAAAGACAATAACGCTTACAGGGCAGGAGCCTCTTACAGTCGAAGCATCTAAGAATGAAACAGACAAGCAGGTGACATTCACAGCTGCAGCAGCAGGCGGTTCATCAGATTATACATATAAGTTCATTGTATATAACAAGACAACAGGAACATGGGGCATAGTACAGAACTACAGTGATAAGAACACATGCACATGGACTAAGGGCAGTGCCGGAGACAGAGATTTCTATGTTGATGTCAAGGATTCAGATGGCAATGTTGTGCGAAGCAAGGCGATGAATGTAAAGATTGAAAGCAATAAGCCGACAGCAGTGCTCACACCAAGTGCCACGGTACTTTCAACGGGAGACAAGCTTACACTCACAGCTTCAACAGATAAAACAGGATGCACATACAAGTTCTTAATCTATAACCCAGCAACTAACCAGTGGTTTAAGTTACAGGATTTCAGCAGCAAGAACACTTGTAAATGGACGGCTGGAAGCAACGGAACAAGACAGTTCTATGTTGACGTAAAGGATGCCAGTGGCAATGTGACAAGAAGCAAGGTTGTTAATGTAACAATTGGTGGAGAAGGAGCATTGTCAGTAAAGACAACAGTAAGTGCTAATACAACAAAGGTTGGAGATAAGATAACATTCACAGCAGAAGGAGCCGGGGGAAAGGCAGGTTACACATATAAGATGGTTGTATACAACAAGACAACCAAGACATGGGGGCTTGTGCAGAACTTTAACGCTAATAACAAGATAACATGGACAGCCGGAAGTGCCGGAGACAGAGAGTTTTATATTGATGTCAAGGATGCTGACGGTAAGGTTGTCAGAAGTTCAGTGATGAATGTGAAGACAAGCAATTAAATAAGAACAATTGAATAATTGATGACGAAAAGGGCAGGAACTCTAACGATTGATTTTGAATTGTTAGGGCTTCTGCTTTTTATTGCTTTGCTGGCGGAAGCAGCAGAGGAGATACTTTTTGAGGACCTTTAATGCTTTTTAAGGGTGGGGTAAAACTTTGATTAATTGATGAAAGCCTACTAACTCACAAGCTATGAGTGATTTCGTAGGTGTTTTTTTGAATGTGTTTTGCTAATGAACTGTCAGAAGCCTACTAATCAAGAATAAAGTGGAATTATATTAGGTCTTTTGCAGAGGGAATTATTTTTGCCTAACATTTCTACATTATAAGACCTATTGTTGACACATAATGACGACATATACATGGCTTTGTTATATATTAGACTAAATTACTTGATTATTAGATGCTATCGGGTGTATTATTTTAGTGATAATTATTTAATGTTTCTTAAAGAAACGGGAAGGGGAATATGAAAAAGAAGATTAAAAGAGCAGTTGCGACTGGAATGTCGTTGGCAATGGGAACAGTTATTATGACATCAGACGTAATGGTGTCTCCTGTTATGGCATCTCAGATTAATGGAGAGAAGCCTTATGCTGTAGAGTTATATGCAGCAAGTAATGCATCATATAATGGATTGTACTACTCCACTAGTGGTTCATATGCAACAATTACTGGATATGATGGACAGAGTACAGATATTGTTATTCCGGAGAAGATAGGAAGTTATACTGTTAATACAATTGAGTATGGGGCATTTAAGGATAATAATAAGATAACAAGTGTCAAGATTCCATCAACAGTAACACAGATTGGTAATTCATACGGTTCGGGAGCGTTTGAGAATTGTGCTAATCTTAAGTCCGTTAGTATAGCTGCTGGTGCAGAGACAGCATATATTGGTAATGCAGCATTTAAAGACTGTACTTCTCTTGAGGAGATAACAGTACCGGGTAATTATACAACAATATATTCAGATGCTTTTCGTGGATGCCGTTCACTTAAGAAATTCGTATACAATGATAATGGTATCAGCAGAAAGATACAGAACAGAGCATTTTATGAGTGCACATCACTTGTAAGTTTGTCGTTACCAACATCATTGAATTCTATTGGAGATGAGGCGTTTTCAGGATGCAGTTCACTGACTGCGGTAGATATTCCAGAGGGAGTTAAATTAATTGAATATGGAGTATTTAATAATTGTAAATTGCTAAAAAAAGTTGTAATACCTTCAACAATACAGAGAATTGGAAATAGTTATAATACAGGAGCTTTTCAAAACTGTACATCATTATCAACAGTAACAATAAAAGAGGGAAGTCAGGCAGCTACAATAGGAAGCAATACATTTTCTGGCTGCTCAGCAATTACTTCTATTGTGATTCCAGGCAATTACAGTAAAGTAATGGATAGTGCTTTTAAAGATTGTAAAGGACTAAAGACACTTACATATTCACCATCAATAAATGGAATAACACATAAGATTGGAAGTTATGCTTTTGAAAACTGCCAGTCTCTTGCACAGGTTACATTGGGAACAGGTCTGGAGAGCATTGATACTAAGGCATTTTATAATGATAGTATGATAACAGAAGTTAATATACCGGTTGGAGTGAAGAGTATTGGACAGGAAGCATTTTCTAATTGCACAAGATTGTCAAAGCTGACACTTCCAGAAGGACTTACTGTTATTAAATCAGGAGCATTTGCATCATGCAAATCTCTGAAGTCAGTAGTAATTCCATCTACAGTAACCAGAGTGACAGATAGTTATGTTGCGGGAGCTTTTGAGAACTGCACAGGTCTTACATCTGTAACATTTAAAGAAGGAATTGCAGAAGCAGTAATTGGGCAGGATAGTTTCAACGGTTGTCAGTCACTTTTATCTGTTATTATTCCGGGTAATTATGGCAAAATTGGAGATAGTGCATTTAGAAACTGTACATCGTTAAAAAGTTTTAAATATGCTCAATCAGTCAATAATATTGAACATACAGTGGGAAGTTCAGCATTTAGGGATTGTAAATCTTTAACAAGCATAACACTTGAAAAAGGACTTAAGACAATTGATTCATATGCTTTCTGCAATACTAACGTCGATAAGCTTGATGTACCAGAAGGTGTAACACAGATTGCTGCTGCGTCATTTATGGACTGTAAGAATCTTGCATCTGTTAACATTCCTTCTACAGTAAGCAGTATTGGAGGAGCATATTATGGCGGAGCATTCGAAAGTTGTGCTAAATTAACAGCAGTCAATATTGCAGGTAACAAGAATATTGAAGCTTCGATAGGTTATAGTGCATTTAAAGACTGTGTTATGTTAAAGAATATAGTTATCCCTGGCAATTATAACAGTATTGGAGAGTATGCATTTTCGGGTTGTTCAAGTCTTACAGGCTTTGAATATAAGAAGAGCTCATATGATTTTGCTAATCAGAGTATTGGAAGTCATGCATTTTACCAGTGCATAAAATTAAATGATGTGAAGCTTCCAACTACATTAGGTACTATAGGAAGCTATGCCTTTTATGGCTGCTCTGTATTGCAAAAGGCTATGATTCCAGAGGGTGTAAAGACAATAGGCAATAATGCATTTGAAGGATGCAAGGCACTGGAAACTGTTACAGTTCCATCAACAGTGGAAAGCATTTCCAGAGCATGCTTTGAAGGCTGTACAAGATTGAAGAATGTTATAATAGCTAAAGGTGATACTGATGCTAAGATAAGTTCTTATGCATTTCAGGATTGTACTTCATTAACTGATATATCTGTACCAGGTAATTATGTTAATGTAGACAGTTATGCGTTTAGCGGATGTACTAATCTTTCAAAGTTTTCATGGGAAAAGGGAATGTATGGTTATAACAATCAGTCTCTGAGTGGATATGTTTTTGATAATAATAATAATCTTTCAGTGGCATCACTGCCTTCAACTCTTGGAACAATAGATAAGAATTCATTTTATAATGTCAAATCAACATTTGTGATTGAAGGTGAAACTGGTTCAGAGGCAGAGAGTTATGCTAAGACAAAAGGAATAACATTCAGAAAATATTCACAGCCATTATCAATTAATGCGGTAATATCACCATCAGGCAGTGCTAAGGATGGAGATGTTATTAATATTCAGGCAAATGCATCAGGTGGTTCTTCAGATTATCAGTATAAGCTTGTTGTTTATAATGAAGATACAGGTAAATGGGGCGTTGTCAGAGATTACGGTGAGACAAGCGGATTCACATGGGCATCCTCAACTGGTAACAGAAAGTTTTATGTTAAGGTTAAGGACAGTACAGGCAAAGAAGTGTTAAGTCCGGCTTTGATTAGCATTAACAAAAAGCTTGAAGCTAAGGCATCATATAAGTATGTGAATAATAATATTGAGTTTACAGCTTTAGCTAATTATGGCAGTGGTAATTACCAGTACAAATTCATTGTTTACAATGTAGATACAGGTAAATGGGGAATTATTCAGGATTACAGCAGCAAGAATACATGTGTATGGAATGCTTCTGGAGCATCAGCAGGTAACAGAAAGTTTTATGTTGATATAAAGGATTCTAACGGAACCGTTGCAAGAAGCGCGGCAATGAATGTTAGTACCCAGACAGGTCTTAATGTATCGCTTAAATCATCAGCAGCACAGGTTAATCCGGGTGCTTCAGTAAAGCTTACTGCTAATGCCACAGGAGGAAACGGAAGCTATCAGTACAAGTTCATTGTTTATAATACAGCGACAAAGCAGTGGGGTAAGGTTCAGGATTACAGCATCAGCAATACATGTACATGGATTGCAGGAGCAGCAGGAACTAGACAGTTCTATGTTGATGTAAAGGATGCAAGTGGTAAGGTTGTAAGAAGTGCTGTTAATACTGTTAATGTTGGAAACGGTATGAGTGTCACTGCCACAATTAGTACAAATGCTAATAAGGTTGGAGGTAAGGTTACAATAAGCGGTGCAGCAACAGGTGGAGCAGGCAGCTATCAGTACAAGTTTATTGTATACAATAAGACAACTAAGACTTGGGGTCTTGTTCAGAACTTCAGCACGAACAAGAAGATAACATGGACAGCTGGAAGTGTCGGAGACAGAGAGTTTTATATTGATGTTAAGGACGCTAATGGTAAGGTCGTAAGAAGTTCAGTAATGAATGTTAAGACAACTAAATAAAATAGTGTTAAATAAAAGCAGCAATCATGAGTAATGCATAGGTTGCTGCTTTTTTAATTCTAATAAAAAATTTACATTGAATTTTTCACCCCATTGCATAATCCCAAAACATGTTATATAATATAATGACATATGAGATTATATTGCTACGAAGAGCCAATAGGAGGATATGATGACAAGAACATACGCTGTTAAGTATAAGAGTAAATCAAAGATGTTAACAACACCTGAACAGGTTGCCCAGACTGAGGAAGATATCAAGGCATTAGCACTTGTTAAGGATGCAGTTATTAAGGAAGACGGACAGGTTGTTACTGTTGAGGTTGAGAATGAGGAAGATTTCGAACCGGTTATGGACAGAGTAGTCAACATTTTCAGAAGAATTGATGACAAGTCTGAGGTTTCATACAAGTTCGGTCTTAACCGTGAATAATTCGAAGACTATTGATTAGAGTAAGCCTGTGAAGCCGTAGACTGCGTCACAGGCTTATATTATGTGTATGCCGGAACGGGTATGAATTGTTTATGTATTATGTTTATAAAGGAGTAAAACAGTGAGTTTAGAAAGTGAAATTAAGAAAAGAAGGACATTTGCCATTATCTCTCACCCGGATGCTGGTAAGACAACATTAACAGAGAAGTTCCTGCTTTATGGAGGAGCTATTAACCTTGCAGGTTCTGTAAAGGGTAAGAAGACTGCCAAGCATGCGGTTTCTGACTGGATGGAGATTGAGAAGGAAAGAGGTATTTCGGTAACTTCTTCAGTTCTTCAGTTTAACTACGAAGGCTACTGTATTAATATCCTTGATACTCCGGGACATGAGGATTTCTCAGAGGATACTTATAGAACTCTTATGGCAGCAGATTCTGCGGTCATGGTTATTGACGCTTCTAAGGGTGTTGAGAAACAGACAATCAAGCTTTTCAAGGTATGTGTTATGAGACACATTCCTATATTTACATTTATCAATAAGATGGATAGAGAGGCTAATGACCCATTTGAGCTTCTTGATGAGATTGAGAGCGTACTTGGAATTGCTACATGCCCAATTAACTGGCCTATCGGTTGCGGTAAGGAATTCAAGGGCGTATATGACCGTAAAGAGAAAAATGTTTCTTTATTCAAGGCAGCTATGAATGGTCAGAAGGAAGTTGATACTGAGATTGTTGACGCATCGGATGAGGCTGTTCTTAAGGACAGAATTGGTGATGCTTTCTACGACAAGCTTCAGGAAGATATCGAACTGTTAGACGGAGCAAGTGCAGAGTTTGACCAGGAAATGGTAAGTGCTGGTGACCTTACACCGGTATTCTTCGGTTCAGCGCTTACTAACTTTGGTGTACAGACTTTCCTTGAGCATTTCTTATCAATGACAACTTCTCCGCTTCCAAGAAAGTCTGACCAGGGAGTTATTGATCCATTTACCGAGGATTTCTCAGCATTTGTATTCAAGATTCAGGCTAACATGAATAAAGCACACAGAGACAGAATTGCTTTTATGAGAATATGTTCCGGTAAGTTTGAAGCCGGAATGGAAGCTAACCATGTACAGGGTGGCAAGAAGATAAGACTCAGCCAGCCTCAGCAGATGATGGCGGAGGAGAGGCATATTGTTGATGAGGCATATGCAGGAGATATTATCGGTGTATTTGATCCGGGAATATTCTCTATCGGTGATACTATCTGCAAATCTAACAAGAAATTTGCATTTGAGGGTATACCTACATTTGCACCAGAACATTTTGCAAGAGTAAGACAGATTGATACTATGAAGAGAAAACAGTTCATTAAGGGTATCAACCAGATTGCACAGGAAGGTGCGATTCAGATTTTCCAGGAGTTCAATACAGGAATGGAAGAGATTATCGTGGGCGTTGTTGGTGTCCTTCAGTTTGAAGTTCTCGAATACCGTCTTAAGAATGAATACGGTGTTGATATCAGACTTGAGCCGCTTCCATACGAGCATATCCGCTGGATTGAGAATCCTGAGGAAATTGATGTGAACAGAATTGTTGGTACATCAGATATGAAGAAGATAAAAGACCTTAAGGGCAATCCGCTTCTGGTATTTGCCAATAGCTGGTCTGTTAATATGGTACTTGAGAGAAATGAGGGCTTAAAGCTTTCAGAATTTGGAAGAAACTAGTTAATACTATACATTCAGGAGTCAGGTGATTACATGAAATCAGGATACAAATGTAGTGCAAAAAGAATAGCCGCAATTGGTGTCATGTTATGTATGCTTGTGCTGACATGCCTTACGGTTACTTCTGTGCTTAATACTAAGGCGGAAGAGTCCATTGGTCAGGGCCATGTTAATTATGATGTTACAGGCTTAAGAATCAGAAAAGGTCCTACAACAAACAGCAGTATTATTACAACTGTAAGCGGTGGATTTAAGTTTGATATATATGAAGAGACAACTGATGAAGATGGCGATACATGGTATGGCATAGGCTTTTATCTTAATGGCAGTTATGAAAGGGGCTATATATATGGCGGTTACATAACTGTTGATAAGAGAAATGATTATAAGCCGGATGCGGATTTCGAGGAGTACCTGGATTCACAGGGATTCCCGGATAGTTATAAGGATGGGTTAAGACAGCTTCATGCGCAATATCCTAACTGGGTGTTTGTGGCAGATCATAATGGGAAAGACTGGTCGGATGTACTGGATAACCAGAATGTGATTGGTCGAAGCCTTACATATGGCTCAGCTGTATCATCATGGAAATCAGTAGCTGACGGGTGCTATGACTGGGAGACAGGAGAGTACACACAGCTTGATTCAGGAGGCTGGGTGCAGGCATCTTCTGCACTTGTTGAATATGCACTTGATCCTAGAAATTTCCTTAATGCAGATAATATATTTATGTTCGAGAATCTTTCATTTGATGGTTCATTGCAGGATGAGAGTGGTCTTGAGAGCATGGTTGATGGCACCTTTATGGAGAATTCAAGCCATAATCTATCATATGAAGGTAATGATTATACATATATAACCGGTTTGCTTCTTGCTGGGCAGAAATCAGGTGTAAGCCCATATCATCTTGCTTCAAGAATATTACAGGAGCAGGGAAACAGCGGATATGGAAGCAGTATATCAGGAACACAGTCTGGCTACTGGGGTTATTACAATTACTATAATATAGGAGCTTATGCAAGCGGTGGACTGACAGCGGTACAGAATGGTCTCAGGTATGCTTCAAGAACTGATTCAGAGACATTGAGACCATGGAATACGAGAATGAAGTCCATTGTTGGTGGGGCAATATATCTTGGAAAAAGTTACATAAACAGAGGTCAGAATACTCTTTATTATGAAAAATTTGATATGACAGGAAGAGGTCACCAGTATATGACTAATGTTCTTGCACCTAGAAGTGAATCAGTTAAGAGCGCACAGGGCTATAGTGACAGTAACAAGAATAATATAGCATTTATATTCAGAATACCTGTATATGAGAATATGCCTGAAAATGTGTGCGAGATACCTACAGGCAATGGTAGCCCTAATAACAGACTTGAGAGCCTGTATGTTGAAGATTATTCTATAACTCCAACATTCAGTTACTATACGACAGAATATAGTCTGATTGTGGATTATGAGACTTCATCAGTATATGTTGGGGGTTCAACACTCGATTCTTCAGCAGATGTAAGCGGACTGGGGTATCATGATCTTTCAGTTGGAAGTAATGATATTACAATTACTGTTACGGCAGCTAATGGCGATGATCAGGACTATACTATAACTGTTGTAAGACAGGATAAAGAACCTGATCCAACACCGGAACCAGATCCAGAACCGGATGTTGCTTATCCGGGATTTTCAACAACATTATCTGTTGATGAGGATGAAAAATACATAAGTGGTTTAACTGTATCAGGTTATGTCCAGGATGTGCTTGATAAGATTGATAATTATAATGGTGCTTATTCTAAGATACTTAATAAGAATGGCAATGAGAAGGATGGATTAGTTGGTACTGGCGATATCCTTATAACATATAATTCTTCTGGCGAAGAGGTCAGCAGATATGAGATTGTTATATATGGTGACGCTAATGGTGACGGAGAAGTTGATTTATTTGACTTTGTAGTTGTCAAAAGGTCTATACTGGGAATGTCAGAGCCGTCAGGAATATATTGGAAAGCAGCAGATTGTAATAAAGATGGAGAAATAGATTTATTCGATTTTGTTGTTATAAAGAGATATATTCTTGGCTTAGGAGATGTGAATCAGTAAGTAATATATGAAAGGATTACTATGAAAAATATAAAAAGATTACTTGCCTTTATCGGAATATTTATAATGGGTATATCATTAATCCCTGCATATTATGCAAAGGCTGATGAGCAGGTTTCTGTATCTATAAGTTCGGCAAGTGGTACAGTTGGAAGTGAAGTTACAGTAACAGTTACAATATCTGCTGATAAAGACATAGATGGAGCGACAATTAATGTTTCTTATGATAAATCTATAATTCGACCTGTTGATAAAGCAAATAGCGGAGTTGTAATGTTTTCCGCTCTTGAGATGACTAGTGATTCGACAGTTTCAATTTCACAAAAATTTGAAATTATCGCTGCAGGAACAACAACACTTAGCGTTACAGGAGATGCAAAGATATCTGTTAATGGAGAACCTGCAACAGTCAGCAGTTCTTCATCAGGAAAAGTCACTGCAAAAGCTCCAGCCAGCTATTCTTCAGACAACACATTAAAGTCCCTGCAGATAAGTCCGGGAACGCTTTCACCAGCATTTTCACCAGACAGGACAACATACAATGCAACTGTTGATGCTGATGTTACAGAGCTTGTTGTAAGTGCTGCCGCTAATGACAGTGCTGCCAAGATAAGCATAAGCGGTAGAAGAATGGACCCGGGAAGTAATACAACAACAATTACTGTTACTGCAGAAGATGGTTCAGTTAAGAAATATATAATATATACAACAAGACTTGAGGATGGTCAGGAAGCAACAACAGAGGCTGAGTCAAAGACAGAAGCTGTTACAGAAGATGCATCACAGGCGGTTAATAATGATGGAACTGTGACGATAGATGGCAGGAAGTATTCTGTTGTAAAGGATTATTCAGGAATCACAATTCCAGATGGATATCAGGAGATTGACTACGATTATAATGGTCAGAAGATAAATGCGGTTAAAGGCATAAAGACAGGTCTTATCCTTATGTATCTTGAAAGTGAAGATGGAAAAGGCGGGTTCTACATCTATGATGAGACTGCGAAAACATTTTCACCATACAATACTGTTGCAGAACCAGAGATAACATATGTTGTTCTGCCTATAACGAACTCGTTAGATAAGCCGGCAGGTTATGCACTTACAAGGTTTACCATGAATGGTAAAGAAGTGCAGGTACTTATGGATGCTGACAGACAGTACTGCCTGTTCTATGGAGTAAGTTCTCTTGGAGAGAAGGGATGGTTCAGATACAGGGTAAGTGATGGCTCGATTCAGGCGTATTCTGTTGTGAAATCTGACACTGCTAATGCTGATGTTAAGGCTGATAATGGAAAAACATCAGGAAACAACAGATTCTGGCTGACGATAGTATTAATACTTGGACTGATAATAGTTGCATTTATAGTGATTACTATTGTTCTTTGTACTAAGCTTGCGAAAGTTAAGAAAGTGTTTAACATGGCATCAAAAGATGGTGTTGACCTTGATGAATATACAGAGAAGGTAATTGATGGATATGCCGAGGATGAAGATGACAGTTATGAAGAACTTGATACATCATCTGATAAGATATCTTATGGAGACGATAAGTCAGGTAAGAGTGATGTTGAAGAGTTGAAGCTCTTTGATGTTGAGGATGATAAATAATAAAAAAGCCTTAGTGAAATCATTGACGGTTTCACTAAGGTTTTTTTATTCTTCTGGAAGCGACCAGTTATCAGCCTGATTGTAATAATCGTCAGACATTTCCTTGTACTGTGCACACAGGTATGCGTCATCTGAAGTCTTTGCAAGTTCTTCATAGCATCTGCCAAGCAAAGATAAAGGCTTGTTTCCGCTGCTTGCCACATCAAGTATGCTCTCTGTCTCAAATGCAGCATTATACAGCCACAGCACAGCTTCCTCATAGTCTGTCTGGTTCATGTAAAATGTTCCTAGAATCAGACACATTTCAGCAGGAGGATTGTCGGCAGCTGCTTTTAAAGTGGTCTTAAAGAATGCGTCAGTGTCACCGTCTGCCATATATATCTTAGCAAGAATACAGTTGATTTCTTTCATTAAATCATTGCTTCTGCCTTCTTTGGAAAGAATATTTTCAAATATATTCCTGAAAGCAATAAAGTCGGAATCTTCACCGGATATAAGAAGCTCTTTACACAGCATGGTAACTACATAATCTTCAATGTGGATACCTTTTTCAAATGCTTTGAAATATGTTGAAAAGTCTCTTTTGCTATGGTCGCCCACCTGCATGTGAAGAATTTCAATGTCACTGTCATATACGATTGGCGTGAGCCGTACTGTTTCATGTATTGGTGAAATCCATGTGAATGGACGGAGCCTTTTGAAAAGCTTCGGGCGGAGTTCTTTGTGTGCATTGTATACAGAATTATATTCTGATGCATTGACATAATACATCTGAACAATGTCTATTTCTGGAAGAAGCATATGTTTCAATTCTCTTAATGCGTAGTTGTTGGTATCATCAAGCACTTCGTCTGCGTCAGCACTGAATATGTAGTCACATCCAGCTTTGGAAAATGCAAAATTTCTTGCGGCTGAAAAATCATTTATCCATTCAAAATTATATATTTTATCGGTGTAGTGAGCGGCAATTTCTTTAGTATTGTCAGTTGAGCCTGTGTCTACAATAATCAATTCATCATAAGTTCCTGCGTATGAATCAAGACACCTTGCAAGAATGTCCTGCTCATTTTTTACAATCATGCACATGCTTATTGATATCATGTTTTTCTCCTGTTCTTAATTGGATTTATATAGGTTATATCGGTAAATGCCTTGATTTTTTTAGGTATTCGTAAGATACTTGTTATCAATGATAACATATATCTGATACGAGGTACACAATGTCAAAAAAGAAATCTGCAGCAGAACCAGTTGAATATATAGACAGTCAGGCTTTTGACGCGGCGAAAGAGAAGATAATCGGCAAAAGCCATAATGACAAGGGGATAGGTACTTTGTCGGAAAAGACGCTGCATGCAGTATTAAAAATGTATTATGAACCCGATGAGGATAATCATGAGGTTGCAATAGATGGTTATTTTGCAGATATATATAACGAGCATGGGATAATTGAGATTCAGACGAGGCAGCTTAACAAGTTAAGGGATAAGTTGTCAGTGTTCCTGAATGAATATCAGGTTAGGGTTGTATATCCAATGCCATATGAGAAGTATTTAAGCTGGATTGAGCCGGAAACAGGGGACATTACTTCTAGAAGAAAGTCTCCGAAGCGATGTTCTGTGTATGATGCGATGTTTGAACTGTATAAGATTAAAGCATTTTTAAAGAATCAGAATCTTAAGGTTACATTGATGCTGATCGATATGGAAGAATATAAGCTTCTTAATGGCTGGAGTTACGATAAGAAGCGCGGAAGTGTGCGTTATGACCGCATTCCTGTTGGAATAAGAAAGATAGTTGAACTGGACTGTCCACAGGATTATATGCAGTTTGTACCAGAGGGACTTGAGAAGAACTTTACTTCAGCGGATTTTGCAAATGCAGCGCATATTGACAGGCAGACTGCTGCCAGTGTACTTGCAATGCTTAATTACATGGAACAGGTTAAAAGAGTCGGAAAGACAGGCAATGCCTATATATATGATATTGAAGAACATTATTGAATGGAGATAGTATGTACTCTGTAAATGGAAACTGCTTTCGAATATCTGTAAGAAATCTTGTGGAATTCATGTGTGCAGAAGGTGATATTGACAACAGGAATACAGGCAGTAATGATGTGAAAATCATGCAGGAGGGGGCAAGGATTCACAGGAAAATCCAGCACAGCATGGGAACCATGTATCATGCAGAAGTGCCTTTAAAGATTGAGATACCGCTTGTATCTGACTTAGGGATTGAGTATGTATTACAGGTTGAAGGCAGGGCTGACGGTATTATTGCAGATATTAATTATGACGAGGATGGCAATAAAGAGCCTGAGAGCGATGCAATAATTGATGAGATAAAGACTATGCAGACAGATGTTTCTCTGCTGAAAGAACCGGTCTATGTGCATAAAGCCCAGGCACTGGTATATGGTTATATATATGCAAGCCAGAAGAAGCTGTCAAAGATTGGAATCCAGATGACTTACGTTACTCCTGAGCCTGAGACAATCAACAAGTTTCTGGAAGAATATACATTTGAAAGAATTGAAGAGTGGTTTAATAAGCTGATTACAGGCTTTAAGAGATGGACTGATTATACATTTGATGAGAGGCATAAAAGGACGGAATCAATCAGAGAACTTAAGTTTCCCTATGAATACAGGGAGGGGCAGAAGAATCTGTGCGTGAGTGTATACAGGGCTATTGAAGATAATACCAATCTATATATTCAGGCACCTACAGGTGTCGGAAAGACGTTGTCTACTGTGTTCCCGGCTGTGCAGGCGTTAGGACAGCAGATGTCAGACAAGATATTTTACCTGACGTCAAAGACAATAACAAGAACTGTTGCGGAGGATACTTATGCTATATTAAGAGATAACGGGCTTCATATGAGAACTGTTACTCTTACAGCTAAGGACAAAATATGTCCACTTGATGAGCGAAACTGCAACCCCGTGGCATGTCCTTATGCCAAGGGGCATTTTGACAGGATTAATGATGCTGTGTATGACATAATAACGAGCCAGATGGTTATCGGAAGAGATAATGTCATGGAATATGCCAACAGACATAATGTCTGCCCGTTTGAGATGTCGCTTGATGTTTCGTACTGGTGTGATGGAATTATATGTGATTATAATTATGTATTTGACCCGGATGCGTCGCTTAAGAGGTATTTTGGCAATGGTGCGAAGGGTGATTATGTGTTTCTTGTGGATGAAGCACATAACCTTGTGGACAGAGCAAGAGAAATGTACAGTGCAGTGTTGAAAAAAGAAGATTTTCTTGCGGCTAAGAAGCTTGTCAAAGAGATGGACAAACGGCTTGCAGGCGCACTTGACAGATGTAACAAGCAGTTGCTCAAATATAAAAGACAGTGCGATACATTCATGGTTGTGAGTGGTCTTGGAACATTTCCAGCCAGCCTTGAGCGTGTCATGGGACTTATGCAGAAGTTTATGGAAAGGCATAAGGGTGAGCCTGTGACTAACGAGCTGCTCGAGTTTTTCTTTGCAGTGAGACATTTTCTTAATATGTATGACTGTGCTGATGAAAAATATGTCTATTATAATGAGCATGATAATGATGGAAACTTTCTTGTACATCTGTACTGTGTTGACCCGTCTGGCAACATAAGTGAGAGACTTTCACAGGGCAGAAGCACGGTATTCTTCTCGGCAACGCTGCTTCCGGTTAATTATTTTAAGGAAATGCTTTCAGGTGATGTGTCGGATAGAGCAGTGTATGCACATTCATCTTTTGAACCTGATAATAAGAGAATTGTCGTGGCTACTGATGTGACAAGCCGTTATACAAGAAGAAATGCAAGGGAATATGCCAAGGTACATGATTATATTATGCATATGATTTCTGGCAGAAGCGGCAGATATATGGTGTTCTTTCCGTCATATTCTTACATGGAGAGTGTTCTTGAGTGCTTCAGGTGGAAAAGTGGTGTTAATGTGACCGAATGTGGTGGAGAAGATACATTTTTACCAGAAAGCTGTGTGAATGTGCTTGTGCAGGGAAGGTTTATGAAGGAGGCTGACAAGGAAAATTTCTTATCAGCATTTTACAAGGAACTTCCAGAAGGGGCTTCGCTTGTGGGCTTCTGTGTGCTTGGAGGAATATTTTCCGAAGGAATTGACTTAAAGGATGAGAGCCTTATCGGAGCTGTCATTGTCGGAACTGGGATTCCGATGGTGTGCAGGGAGCGCAACATTTTAAGGGATTATTTTGATGAGTTTGGCAAAAATGGATATTCTTATGCTTATGTTATTCCGGGAATGAATAAGGTGCTTCAGGCAGCAGGAAGGGTTATAAGGACGGATACGGATAAGGGCGTTATTGCACTTCTGGACGACAGATTCATGACTGGTGAATATGAGCGTATGTATCCAAGAGAGTGGAACAGGATATTTCCAGTCAGTCTGGGTAATGCTTATAAATGTATTAAGGATTTCTGGACGGAACAGGATATATAGGGCATTGATAAAAAATGTACAATGTTAGAACTTGTAGTCGGACTGTATGTGTGATAGAATTTAGACAGATATTATTAAGGTCCGGATATATGATGATTTGTTTTGATTATGGGAGATGGGCTTATGCAGAACGTGGAAGAGATTAATAAGAATATAGAAAACAAAACTGTAGACAAGCAGGTCTGGCAGTCTCTGGGATTTGATGAATTACAGACTATTGAGATTATCAGAGGAATTGAGAATGGCGTTGATGTGAGTGTGTATTGCAAAGAGGAATTTAACGCTGCCCAGATGAAAGCATTAAGACTTGGTCTGGAAGAAAAACTTGATGTAAGCAGATTTGCAGATGCACAGTATGATTATATGCAGATGGAAGAACTGAAGCAGGCTGTGCGTAGCGGAATGAATATGGATGATATATGTAATCCTAAGTTCAGTCATTCTGTTATGAGAGAGATAAGGCTTGCATCAGAGCTTAATTATGATCTGACCAGGTATGCAAAGCTTGGTTATTCAGGAGAGGTATTAAGACAGATAAGACTTGCAAAAAAAGAAGATATTGACCTTACATTTTTTGTTGAGGATAATTATGATGAATATCAGCTCAATGAGATAAGGCTGGGAATACACAATTGTGTCGATATAACTAAGTATCTGCTTCATGAATACAATGGAAAACAGATGGAACAGATCAGACTTGGACTTGAGGAAGGGATTGATGTTACTCCATATAACATGGTTGGATTTTCATCAGGACAGATGAAGCAGATAAGACTTGGGCTTGAAGAAGGAATAGATGTTTCTGAATATGCAGATCCGTTTATTGATGCGGTAAGCATGAAAGAGGCAAGACACAGAATTTCTGATAAATGGAATGACGAGAAGCCTGCACTTAATGAATTGCAGTCACAGGAAATTCTTATGGGACTTACAAGCGGTGTAGATGTTTCTTTATATGCTGATCCAAGATATACCTTTAAAGAGATGGAGAAGATAAGACTTGCACTTGAGAGGGGAAGTAATCTGGATGGGCTGCTTAAGTATGGATGTTAAGATGCAGCTATTACAGTACAGTGTTTTGATAATGAATGGATAAGACCTTCGGAAAGGGGGAACAGCATGAGCAATACAGAAATAGTTAATGAAACAGCTGATATAGATGATATCGAGTTACATGAGGTTTATGTATATATTGCAGATGATAATATGAGCGCATCAGTCAGGCTTGGCAAATGTGATGAAGGATATACATATGATGAAGTCATGAATAAGCTATCGCTTAATGGAATTAAGACGGGAATAGATGAAGAAAAAATTCGATGGATGATTTTACAAAAAATATATGACCAGCCTGTTGAAGTTGCTTTTGGTAAACCGGTAGAGGCAGGAAAAGATGGATATTATGAGTTTTTCTTTGATACAGATGCAATTAATAATAACAGACCTACAGTAAGAGAAGATGGTTCTATTGATTACTTTAACCAGAAGAGATTTGAAAAGGTTAATGAGGGTGATCTGCTGGCAAGATATCATGAGCCGACTAAAGGGGAGTTTGGCTTTGATGTATGTGGAAAGCTGCTTGTTCCTAAGCAGGGTAAACCAAAGCCAAGACTGCATGGTAAGGGCTTTAAGACATCTGATGATGGTAAAGAAACTTATGCTGCAATATCTGGAAAGATTGAATACTGTAACTATGATTTAAGTGTTGTTAATGTATATGAGGTTAATGGTAATCTAGATATGAGCATGGGGAATATTGACTTTAACGGGGATGTTAATATTACAGGCAGTGTGAGAAGTGGTGTAACAGTTCATGCCATGGGAAGTATATATGTTGGAGGCTTCGTTGAGGGAGCAACACTTATTGCTGGGAAAGATATTGTATTAAAGGATGGTGTTAATACTAAGAATTCAGGAAAAATCGAGGCAGGGGGAAATATATCAGGCAGATTTTTTGAGAATACAGAGGTTATTGCCAAAGGAGACTTACAGTGTAATTATATTCTTAACTGCAGGGTGCTTACATATGGCAGGATATTTGTTGAGGGACCCATAGGTTCTATTATAGGTGGTGATGTAACTGGTGTTATGGGAATCAGTACTACATCATGTGGACATGAAAGCAATGTAAAGACTTTGTTGAGAGTTGGTTCGACCAAAGAAATCAGAAAAGAATATGCAGAACTTATTATGGAACTTAAGGAAGTAGACGGACAGATTGAAACTTTTGAAATGGCTAATAAGAAGTTTGAGATGATTAAACAGAACATGCCTGAAAAGTATGATAGTAAAATGGCATTGAGAGTTACCCAGTCAAAGATTGTAAAGATGGCTCAGAAAGCCAAGCTTGAAGAAAAGAGCAAGGCATTATACAATCTTATAAGAGATTCAGAGAGAGCAGTTGTTAAAGTAAAGAATCATATATATCCGGGAAGCAGGATATATATGGATGATAAGACTTACATGCCAAGTTCTGTATTTTCACATATTATTGTTAAGAAGACACCAAGCACGATTATTCTTAGGGATTATGATGAATAAGTATATTACAGGGAGAGTATTATGATAGAAGAAGTTGTTTCGGTGGAATTGCCGGTGCATGAAAGGCTGGTAGTAAGAAAGAACAGACTTATGAATGAAGAAAACGGCATTGATATGCCAAGGATTTCTATAGTTACAGGCACTCATGGGGATGAACTTGACGGACAGTATATCTGCTATGAGGTTATCAGAAGGATTGAAAGAGAGAAGAATAAGCTTAAAGGAATTGTAGATATTTATCCAGATATTAATCCTCTTGGACTTGATACAGGTTCAAGAGGAATTCCTATGTTTGACCTTGATATGAACAGGGTTTTCCCTGGCGATAACAATGGTGCTATGGCTGAATATGTGGCAGCAGGTATTATTGAAGATATTATTGGAAGTGATCTGTGTATTGATATCCATTCAAGCAATATATTTGTAAATGAGATGCCACAGGTAAGAATTAATGATGATACGCAGGAAAAGCTTCTTCCTTATGCGAAGATGATGAATGCACAATTTGTGTGGATATATTCTTCAATTACTGTGCTGGATGCAACACTTGCCTATAGTCTTAACCATCTTGGTGTGCCTACTCTTGTTACGGAGATGGGTGTTGGAAACAGAATTACGCCAAAGTATTGCAGGGATATTGTTGATGGTATATTTAACCTTATGTCTCATATGGGGATATGGGATGATGAGCCGAAAGAATTGAATGAACCTATTATCTCTACAGAGGGTGAGGTTACATTTCTTACTGCTAAGGAAAGCGGAATATTCGTATCAGCAGTTGATTCTATGGGAAGGATTGGAATTGGAACGCATATAGGAGATATTATCGAACCTATTGAGGGAAGAATAATCCAGAGAATTGAATCGCCTACAGATGGAATTATATTTACATTAAGAGAGAATCCGGTAGTACATAAGGGGGCTCTTATAGCAAGAGTTTATGGTGGCAGATAATGAAGAAAGAGATTATTTATTCGTTAAAGGGTATATATAGAGAAGATTATCAGATAGAAGGCTACAGATTCGGCGGTGGTGAGAAGTCGGCATGTATTGTTGGTGCATTAAGAGGTAATGAGATACAGCAGCTGTATATATGTTCGCAGCTTGTTAAGGCACTTAAAGAGCTTGAGGCTCATGGTGCAATATCGCACAATCATGAGATTCTTGTTATCCCATCTGTTAACAGATTTTCCATGAATGTTGGAAAGAGATTCTGGCCTACAGATAATTCTGATATAAACAGAGCTTTTCCTGGGGATGTTAATGGAGATACAACCAAGCAGATAGCAGGAACACTTTTTGACAGAATTAAGGGTTACAGTTATGGCATACATTTTGCGAGCTTTTATATGCCGGGTGATTTTATTCCTCATGTAAAGATGATGGATACAGGATTTCAGAGTGCAAGTCTTGCCAATCTGTTTGGACTTCAGTACGTTGTTATTAGAAAGCCGAAGCCAATGGATACAGTGACACTAAATTATAACTGGCAGATGAATGGTACTAATGCGTTTTCAATATATACTAACAGCACAGATATGATTGATGAGAAATCTGCAAGACAGGCTGTGTCATCTGTTCTCAGGTTTTTAACCAGAATGGGTATACTTAAGTACAACAATCACAGTGGATATATTGCAAGTGTTATCAACGAATTTGACCTTATGGCAGTCAAGACTTATGATGCAGGATTTTACAAGAGACTTAAAGAGCCGGGTGATCCTGTATATCATGGTGAGCTTATAGCACAGATTCTTGACCCATGCGAGGGTACTGTTAAGAGTGAGATAATATCACAGACAGACGGTATTGTTTTCTTCGCACATACAGGTCCTACCGTAATGGGTAATCAGGTTGTTTACAAGATAATAAGAAGAATGCATGAATAGTTGTTTGAAAATATGTTTTATTGTGATACAATGGTTAAATATTAATAATTAATATAACTAATCTCAGGAGGAAGATATGAGCGGCGTAAAGAGAGTTTTTGTCGAGAAAAAGAAACCATTTGCAGTTAATGCGAAAGAATTACTTGAGGAGATAGGAGGATATCTTGGAATAAAGACTATTACAGATGTAAGAGTTCTTATCCGTTATGATATTGAGAATCTTTCAGAAGAAACATATAAGAAAGCACTTACTACTGTTTTTTCTGAGCCACCGGTAGATGATGTTTATGAGGGAACATTTCCAGCGGGAAAGGACGATTTCGTGTTCTCTGTAGAGTATCTTCCAGGACAGTTCGACCAGAGAGCTGATTCTGCAGAACAGTGTGTTAAGTTCTTTAACGAGAATGAGACACCGGTTATCAAGACGGCTGTAACTTATGTACTGACAGGAACTGTTACTGATGAGGAGAAGAACAGGATTAAGGAACACTGCATTAACCCTGTTGATTCAAGACAGGCAGCAGAGGATATTCCAGAAACTTTAGTTACTGAGTTCAAGACTCCTGCTGATGTTATTTATTTTGACGGATTCAAGGATATGCCAGAGGATAAGTTAAAGGAATTATATGATTCTTTAGGACTTGCCATGACATTTAAGGATTTTAAGTTCATTCAGGAGCATTTTGCTAGTGTTGAGAAGCGTGATCCTTCTATGACTGAAATCAGAGTACTTGATACATACTGGTCAGATCATTGCCGTCACACAACATTTGCAACAGAGCTTACAGATGTTAAGTTTAAGGACGGATTCTATAAAGCCCCTATGGAAGCTACATATAACAAGTATCTTTCAGACAGAGCAGAAATATATAAGGACCGTAAGGACAAGTTCGTATGCCTTATGGATCTCGCACTTATGGGTGCTAAGAAGTTAAAGGCTGAGGGCAAGTTAGCTGATCAGGAAGAATCTGATGAGATTAATGCCTGCTCAATTGTTGTTCCAGTTGAGATTGATGGAAAGACAGAGGAATGGCTTGTTAACTTTAAGAACGAGACACATAACCATCCAACAGAGATTGAGCCATTTGGTGGCGCAGCAACTTGTCTTGGTGGTGCTATAAGAGATCCATTGTCAGGACGTACATATGTATATCAGGCAATGAGAATTACAGGTGCAGCAGATCCTACTGTTCCGGTATCAGAGACAATTCATGGAAAGCTCCCACAGAGAAAGCTTGTCACAGGTGCTGCTCACGGATACAGCTCTTATGGTAACCAGATCGGACTTGCTACAGGATATGTTAAGGAAATATATCATCCTGATTATGTTGCCAAGAGAATGGAGATTGGTGCAGTTATAGCTGCTGCTCCAAGAAGTGCAGTTAAGAGAGAGAATTCTGACCCGGGAGATATCATTATTCTTCTTGGTGGAAGAACAGGACGAGATGGATGTGGCGGAGCTACAGGTTCATCTAAGGTTCATACAGAGAAGTCTATTGAGGATTGTGGTGCTGAGGTTCAGAAGGGTAATGCGCCTACAGAGCGTAAGATGCAGAGACTCTTTAGAAGACCAGAGGTTACTAAGCTTATTAAGAAATGTAATGACTTTGGTGCAGGTGGTGTATCCGTTGCAATTGGTGAGCTTGCAGCAGGTCTTAAGGTAGATCTTGATAAAGTACCTAAGAAGTATGAAGGACTTGACGGAACAGAGCTTGCTATATCAGAGTCTCAGGAGAGAATGGCTGTTGTTGTTGATCCTAAGGATGTCAAGGAATTCCTTCAGTATGCTGCTGAGGAGAACTTAGAGGCAGTTGAGGTAGCTGTTGTAACAGAAGAACCAAGACTTGTTCTTAACTGGAGAGGCAAGGATATCGTTAATATTTCAAGAGCATTCCTTGATACTAATGGTGCTCATCAGGAGACTAAGGTTGTAGTTGATATTCCTTCACAGGAAGACGATTACCTTAAGCCGGTTAAGGTTACAGATGTACGCGGTAAGTGGTTAAAGACTTTAGCAGACCTTAACGAATGCTCACAGAAGGGACTTGTTGAGAGATTTGATGGTTCTATCGGAGCCGGTTCAGTATATATGCCATATGGTGGTAAGTATCAGCTTACAGAGACACAGAGCATGGTTGCAAAGCTTCCAGTGCTTAAGGGTTCATGCGATACAGTAACTATGATGTCTTATGGATTTGATCCATATCTTTCATCATGGAGCCCATATCATGGAGCAATATATGCTGTTACAGATTCTGTAGCTAAGATTGTTGCTGCCGGTGGTGATTTCAGTAAGATCAGATTCACATATCAGGAATACTTCAGAAGAATGACAGAAGATCCAGAAAGATGGAGCCAGCCATTTGCTGCACTTCTTGGTGCATATGAAGCACAGATGGGATTCGGACTTCCATCAATCGGTGGTAAGGACAGTATGTCAGGAACATTTGAACATATTGATGTTCCACCAACACTCTGCTCATTTGCTATTGATGTAGCTAAGGAAGGAGATATTATTACTCCTGAACTTAAGAATGATGGTGATGTATTAGTCAGATTTGATATTAAGAAGAATCAGTATGATCTTCCAGATTTCGAACAGGTTAAGGCACTCTACAGTGCAATACATGAGCTTATCCAGAAGAAGGCAATCGTATCTGCATATGTTCTTGATGCTAACGGACTTGTGCCAGCACTCAGCAAGATGGCATTTGGTAATAAGTTAGGTTTTGAGATCAGCGCAGACGTTAAGGAAGATGACCTCTTTGCACCAGCTTATGGCTGTATCGTTGCAGAAGTTCCATCGGACAAGCTTAGTGAGATTACTACAGCTTATACTAAGGTTGGTACTGTTAAGGATAATGGTAAGTTCACATACAAGGAAGTTTCAATTAATGTAGAAGAAGCATTAAGCGTATGGGCTGATACCCTTGAGGGTGTATTCCCAACTAAGGCTTCTAAGGAAACTACACCGGTTGAAAGCAAGTTATATGAAGCACCAAGCGTACATGTATGCAAGAATAAGGTTGCCAAGCCAACAGTATTTATCCCGGTATTCCCAGGAACTAACTGTGAGTACGATAGTGCCAAGGCATTTGAAAGAGCCGGTGCTGATACAATCGTTAAGGTATTCAAGAACCTTGATGCTGAGAGTATCAGAGAGTCTGTAGATGAATTTGAGAAGGCTATTAACCAGGCACAGATTATTATGTTCCCTGGTGGATTCTCAGCAGGTGATGAACCAGATGGTTCTGCCAAGTTCTTTGCGACAGCATTCCGTAATGCCAAGATGAAGGAAGCAGTTGAGAAGCTACTTAATGAGAGAGATGGTCTTGCACTTGGTATCTGTAATGGATTCCAGGCACTTATCAAGCTTGGTCTTGTACCTAATGGTAAGATTACAGGACAGGATGCACAGTCACCTACACTTACATTTAATACAATTAACCGTCATATATCTAAGATGGTATATACTAAGGTTGTCAGCAATTTAAGCCCATGGCTTGCTAATGCTGAACTTGGCGGAGTATACTGCAACCCAGCTTCACATGGTGAAGGAAGATTTGTTGCTCCTAAGGAATGGCTTGATAAGCTCTTTGCTAACGGACAGGTTGCTACACAGTACTGTGACCTTGACGGTAATGTATCTATGGATGAAGAGTGGAATATCAATGGTTCATACATGGCTATTGAAGGTATCACAAGCCCAGACGGAAGATGCTTCGGTAAGATGGCACATTCTGAGAGACGCGGTGACAGTGTTGCTATTAATATATATGGTGAGCAGGATATTAAGATATTCGAATCTGGTGTTAAGTACTTCAAGTAATAGTGCATTTTGGTTTAAATAATAATTGTATAATATAAATAAAAGACCTTGCAGATGACTGATTTATCTGCAAGGTCTTTTGTATTTTCAGTAAATATATTAAATAAAAATAAAATATATAATAAGTAGGAAAAATATTTTAAATATATTATACTATTAAATACGAAACAATATTGATGATGAATATAGTTCATAGTATAATTAAAGGGGATAATGTATGGGGAAAACAAAAAAGAAACTGAAAGCAGATGTTGTTGTAAAAAACTATTGGCGTAATAATGAACAGTTTACGGATTTTTTCAATGCGGTTTTATATGAGGGAAAACAGGTAATAAAACCTGATGAACTTGAAGATATGGATACGGAAGAATCGTATGTATCAGAGAATAAAAAATATGTTGAAAGTGTATTGGCTTCAAGAGATAATATAAAGATACGAAAGAAATCAACAAAACATGATGTCGAGTTATGCATACTTGGAATGGAAAGTCAGGAACATATTCATTATGCAATGCCGATGAGAGTTATGGGATATGATTATGGTTCTTATAAAAAACAATATGACAGTAATGCTATTAAATATAAGACAGAAAAAGGATTGTCTGATGATGAGTTTATTTCTAAAATGAAGAGAACAGATAAATTTATACCGATAATAACTATAGTTATATATTATGGGGAGAAGGCATGGGATGGAGCGGTATCATTACAGGGAATGTTGGATATTCCTGAAGATATGAAAGCATTTATCAATGATTATAAAATGAATTTGGTTGAAGCAAGAAAAAATAATTTGAAATTACATAATATTAATAATAAGGATTTGTTCAATCTTTTTGGAATTCTTTTGAACAGAAATGGTAATTTGAATGAAATTAAAGAAAAAGCAATAAATTATGCAGCAGAGCATAAAGTAGAAAAGACCGTTATAATGACTGTGACAGGTGCAGTTAATTGCAAGATAGATTATAATATGATTGAAAAGGAGGCTGATGCTGATATGTGTACAGTATTCGAGGAAACACGCAAAGAGGGAGAAGCTAAGGCAATTATTGAATTAGGATTTGAATTTGGATTATCTAAAGAAGAAATTCTTGACAGACTTCAGAAAAAACTCAATATATCATTACAGAAAGCACAAGAATATTTTTCAATGTTTGCTAGGAAAAAGTGATAAAAGATGAGGGATATTAATTTAATTATAGTAAGACGTATGTTATAATAAAAAGTACTATTTAATATAGTGCTTTATGAAATTAAAGGTAAAGGGGAGATATTTAAACAATGGCAAGAGATAAAGTCAGCACAGATATATTATGGAAGGACAGGAAGAGAATTCTCTTCCTCGGACTTCCATGGTCATTTACAAGATACAGTGTATCTAAGGATAGATTCTTTATAAGTAAAGGATTTTTCAGCGTTAAAGATGATGAGGTAAGACTGTATCGTATTATGGATATTTCATTGGAGCGCTCATTCATGCAGAGACTTGTCGGAGTAGGAACTATTAAAGTATGCTCAGGAGACAAGACGATGGGTGACTTTGAGATTAAGAATATCAAAAGACCTAAGGCTACTAAAGAGCTGTTATCAGATCTTGTGGAGAAGCAGAGAGATATCAAGAGAGTTGTCAACAGAGAGAATATGATTGATGGTCATGACCATTCAGATGGTCATGAGGATATTGATGACTTTGACAATAATGATGACGATGCACCATTTGACAGATAATTTGTAAAAATGTATTGACAGCTATATAGAAAGATGATATTTTAATAGTTAGTTAAAGCTAACTGATGTAACGGGTATCCAGTTAGGATATCCGTTATTTTATAAATACGGGTTAGACAAAGCTAACAAAAGTAAGATGAATGAAAGGACGAGAATATGAGCGTAGTTATTATTGGTGGAAATGAATGTATGGAACGCCAGTATCAGCAGATATGTAAGAAACACGGCTGCAAGGCGAAGGTATTTGTTAAGGAAAAAAGTGGATTTTCCAAGCAGATTGGAACACCGGATCTTATGATACTGTTTACTAATACGGTTTCTCATAAGATGGTTTTATCAGCTGTTACAGAGGCTAAGAAGAATGATGTAAATATAGTAAGAACACATTCAAGCAGTGCGGCATCGCTTACAAGTGTTTTAGAAACATATTTAAGCGAAAGCAGGGCATGCTGATAAAGAAGAGAATAAAGTGCAATATGGAAGGAAAAGAAAAATGGTCTGTACAGATGTATTGGGAAGAATTGAGCGGGAAGTTATAAAAGAGTGTTCACCGACGCTTGCCGGATTAAAGACGGGCAACCTTTTTAATTACAGATATGATAATATATCTGATTTTAGGAAAGAGCTTGCAAGTGTAAACAGAAAACTTAACGCCAAAGGCGTGTATGTTACATTTTTAAAGCGAAATGAAAAGAGTGCACTTTTATATGTGTTCAGACCTGACAGATTAGAGAAGGATTTGTCACAGCCAGCAGTTCAAAATGTACTGAAAACATTTGGATATACAGATTATAAAGTTGGAGCAAGCATCAAGCATCTTAAACAGAGAGTGGGGGAGAACACATGCTTTCCACATGAAATAGGACTGTTCTTAAGTTACCCGGTGGAAGATGTAATCCAGTTTATAAGACAAAAGGGCTGCAATTACAAATGTTGTGGGGTATGGAAGGTGTATTGTGATGAGGCATTCAGCCAGAAGATGTTTGCACGTTACAGAAAATGCACAGAAGTATATTTGAGAGTCTTTGACCGAGGCAGAAGCATATCTGCATTAACGGTTTAAGCATATAAAAAGTAAAAAAGGAGAGATTGTATAATGAGTAAAGTAGCAGTAGTTTATTGGAGTGGAACAGGTAATACAGAGACAATGGCTAACGCAGTTGCAGAAGGTGCTAAAGGAGCCGGAGCAGAGGTTGATGTACTTGTGGCAAATGATTTTAATTCAGGAAAGGTTGCTGAATATGATGGAATCGCATTCGGATGCCCGGCAATGGGAGCAGAGAATCTCGAAGAATCAGAGTTTGAGCCAATGTTCACAGAGGTAGAAGGAAGTCTTAGCGGTAAGAAAATTGCACTTTTTGGTTCATATGGATGGGGAAGCGGCGAATGGATGGCTGACTGGGAAGAAAGAAGTAAGGCTGCAGGTGCTGTTCTTGCAACAGACAGCGTAATCTGTCAGGAAGCACCAGATGATGATGCTGTTGAAAACTGCAAAAAACTTGGGGCAGCGTTAGCATAATTATTTATTGCCTGTAATATATTGAAAAGATTGCACATTTTGCCCCTGGTTGGTTATATCAATCAGGGGTTAAACTGTTCTAAAAAATATTATAAAAATATAACAAAAGTTGTTGACATCTAATGACCATTAGAATATACTAACCAAGGTGGTAATGAAAAACATTATCAATATGCTAAAAAGAGGAGATGAGCTTATGCCATTAACTATGATTGATGAAGGAACTCCATACACAATCCAGCGGATTGGTGGAAAGGAAGAAATAAGACGTTTTCTTGAGAATCTTGGATTCGTTCCGGGAGCAGTGGTAACAGTTGTTTCTAAAGCTGGCGGTAATGTCATTGTTAACATTAAGGAATCAAGAGTTGCCATAGGAAAAGATATGGCTAATAAAATTATGGTATAAAGGACTGAATATGCCAGTTCTTATATAAAACTAAAATAAGAAGGAGATAAACTATGACTTTAAGAGATGTATCTGTAGGCCAGACTGTTAAAGTTACCAGGTTAAATGGTGATGGTCCGGTTAAGAGAAGAATTATGGATATGGGAATTACTAAGGGAGTTGAAGTCTATGTAAGAAAGGTAGCACCTTTGGGAGATCCTGTAGAGGTTACAGTAAGAGGCTATGAATTATCGCTTCGTAAAGCCGATGCCGAGATGATAGAAGTCGGCTGATTTTTTTGCATAAAGGTTAGAATAATCTAATCAATGTAAGGTTGGTCAAATGCTTGTTAGCAAATGCATAAGCATTTATATAAAAGAAATGAGGTAGTCAAATGTCAATTAAAATTGCATTAGCAGGTAATCCAAACTGCGGTAAAACAACATTGTTTAATGCTTTGACCGGTTCTAATCAGTTCGTTGGAAACTGGCCGGGTGTTACAGTTGAGAAAAAGGAAGGTAAATTAAAGGGACATAAAGATGTCACTATCATGGATTTACCAGGTATTTATTCACTTTCTCCATATACTCTTGAGGAGGTAGTAGCAAGAAATTATCTTATTAACGAAAGACCTGATGCAATCATCAATATTGTTGATGGTACTAACATTGAAAGAAACCTTTATCTTTCAACACAGATTATGGAACTGGGTATTCCGGTTATCATGGCTGTTAACATGGTTGATATCATGGAAAAGAACGGGGATAAGGTTGACCTTGCCAAGTTAGGAAAGAACCTTGGCTGTGAAGCTGTTGAGATATCAGCACTTAAGGGAACTGGCATTAAGGAAGCAGCAGAAAAGGCTGTTAAGCTTGCAGAGAGCAAGAAACTCAATACAATTGCTCACAAGTTTGACGATAAGGTTGAGACAGCAATATCAGCAGTAGAAGATAAGCTTGGTCTTGATATTGTTGAAGAACAGAAGAGATTCTTTGCTATCAAGCTTCTTGAGAAGGATGATAAGATTAAAGTTCTTATGAAGAATGTTCCAGATGTTTCAGCTGAGATTGAGACTCTTGAGAAAGAATTTGATGATGATACAGAAAGTATTATCACTAATGAAAGATATACATATATATCTTCAATTATCAGTGGATGTTTTGCAAAGAAGTCTGAGAAGAAGCTTTCTACATCAGATAAGATTGATAGAATAGTTACTAACAGATTCTTAGCACTTCCAATATTTGCAGTTGTAATGTTCATCGTATACTATGTATCAGTTACAACAGTTGGTACATGGGCAACAGACTGGGCTAACGATGGTGTGTTCGGTGATGGCTGGCATCTCTTCGGAATTGGCACTTCAGCTTACGAAGAAGTAGCTGATGAGTATGGTGATTCAGATGCAATCATCGGGGCATATATCGACAGCCTTGGTGATAAAGGTGAAGAGTATGCAGATGCTATTGATACAGAAGCTGATGATTATGATTCAGATGCAGCAGTAGCAGCATTAAAGAAACTTGAAAAAACAGTTCCAGCTAATCTTACATTAGATTATGATGTAGAAGATGAGGAAAATCTTAGTGTAACAACAGAGACAACAGATGCAGCTGGTGTTAAGGAAGCTATTGAACAATGTATAGACAATGATGGTGCAGCTCCAGATCCTGCTAATTATGGTGTATGGGTTCCTGGTATCCCAGTGCTTCTTGAGTCAGGACTTGATGCAATTGGTTGTGTAGACTGGTTAAAGGGTCTTATCCTTGATGGTATTGTAGCCGGTGTTGGTGCAGTACTTGGCTTCGTTCCACAGATGCTTGTATTATTCATATTCCTTGCATTCCTTGAGTCTTGCGGTTATATGGCACGTATAGCATTCATTATGGATAGAATTTTCCGTAAGTTCGGTCTTTCAGGTAAGTCATTCATTCCAATGCTTATCGGTTCAGGTTGTGGTGTTCCTGGTATCATGGCTTCACGTACAATTGAGAACGACAGAGACCGTAAGATGACAATTATGACAACAACATTTATTCCTTGTGGAGCTAAGCTTCCATTCATAGCAATGGTTGCCGGAGCTATCTTTGATGGTGCTCCATGGGTTGCTCCATCAGCATACTTTCTTGGAATATTCTCAATTATCTGCTCAGGTATCATCTTAAAGAAGACAAAGTTATTCGTTGGAGATCCGGCACCATTCGTTATGGAGCTTCCAGCATACCATCTTCCAACAGTTGGTACAGTATTAAGAAGCATGTGGGAGCGTGGATGGTCATTCATCAAGAAGGCCGGAACAATCATCACACTTTCAACAATCATTATCTGGTTCACAACATACTTCGGATTTGTTGATGGAACATTTACAATGCTTGCAGATGATCAGATTGACTTCTCTATTCTTGGCAGAATTGGTAAGGCAATCGCATGGATATTTGCTCCTTTAGGATTTGGTAACTGGCAGGCAACTGTTGCTTCTATTACTGGTCTTGTTGCTAAGGAGAATATCGTTGGTACAATGGGTATCCTTTACTCAGCAGGTGAGGGAACAGTATATGCTAACATGGCAGCTACATTTACAGTAGTAAGCGGATATGCATTCCTTGCATTTAATCTTCTCTGTGCTCCTTGCTTCGCAGCAATGGGTGCTATTAAGAGAGAGATGAACAACACTAAGTGGTTCTGGATTGCAATCGGATACCAGTGTGGATATGCTTACCTTGTAGGTCTTGTAATTAACCAGATTGCTGGTCTTATTACTGGAGACACAGCATTTAATGTATTCACAGTAATCGCAATTCTTATAATTGTTGGTTTCATCTATCTGTTATTCAGACCATATAAGGAAAGTAAGACATTAAAGGTTGATTCTAAGAAGCTTTTAAATGCAACAAAGTAATTAAATGATATATTATCGGAGGTGTAATTATGCTGGGAACAATTATAGTAGGAGTTATATTAGTGATTATAGTTGCGCTTATTGTACGCAGTATGGTACACGACAAGAAAAACGGTAAATCGTTCACATGTGGTGGCGACTGCGGTAAATGCAAAGGCCACTGCCATTAAAAGGAGGTAACGGGTGGTCAGAAATCCTGATAAAGACAAAGACATTATTATTTCTCGTCTCAAGCAGCAGGGTTGCAGGATAACTAAACAGAGGCTTATGCTTCTTGATGTAATTCTTGAAGAGGACTGCTCAAGCTGTAAAGAGATTTATTACAAGGCAGTAAAAAAGGATCCTAAGATTGGGGCTGCAACTGTATATAGAATGGTTAATACACTGGAAGAAATAGGTGCAATTAACCGTAAGAATATGTACAGGATAACTTGTGATGAGAATGATAATGGCGGTTATACTGTAAGATTAAACGATGATTCGTCAATTAATTTATCAGAAAGCAAATGGAGTAAAATTATTGAGTCAGGGCTAGAAGCCTGCGGATACATTAAGAATCAGAAGATAACAAGTGTAGTTGACAGGAAAAAGGCAGTTTCAGTTAATAAATAATATTTACTAATAAGGGAGAGATGAAACTGTTTCATCTCTCCTTTTGCTATATTGAGAAGATTTCTCAATAAGTGGATTTATGTAGAAATGTTACATAATGTGTAATATAATAACCGTCAAACTTAAGAAACATTTATTGTCCAATGTGGACAGAGAGGAGCACAGTATGAAAATTGATAACTTAAAGAAACCAGGACTTTTCGCAGCAGGTGTATTATTTGGAACAGCAGGAATTAAGATTCTTACAAGCAAGGACGCAAAGAAGCTTTACACTAACTGTACAGCAGCAGTTTTAAGAGCTAAATCATGTATAATGAAGACAGCTACAACTGTTCAGGAAAACTGTGAGGATATATATGCTGATGCTAAGACAATCAATGAGACAAAGTATAACACAGAAGAAGTTGTACTTGATTCAGTAGATGAAAATGAGGAAGCGTAACAGAGTATGAAATTCACAATAAAGCATGATGTGCCCGGAAGAATCCGTGTTCACATGGATGCTTCTGGCATGACTTTTGCACAGGCAGATACCTTGCAGTATTATCTTAAGAATCTGCAGGGCGTTACGAATGCCAAGGTGTATGAGAGAACTGCTGATGCAGTCGTCGAGTACAGATGTTCAAGAAAAACCGTGATTGAAGCTATTGCTAAGTTCAGATACAGCAACATAGAGGTTCCTGAAGATGTTCTTGCAACATCAGGAAGAGCAATCAATTCTCATTATACTGAAAAGCTGGCGGATCAGGTGTTATGGAGAATGACTAAGAAGCTGTTTATTCCAGCACCGGTATGTGCGGTATTAACAACAGTATCTTCAATGAAGTACATTTATAAAGGAATCAGGACACTGCTTGATAGAAAGCTTGAAGTTCCAGTTCTTGATGCAACTGCAATAGGAGTTTCTATCTTAAGAAGAGACTTTAATACAGCTGGTTCAGTAATGTTTCTTCTTGGTATAGGTGAGATAATAGAGGACTGGACACACAAGAAGTCGGTTGACGACCTTGCAAGAACGATGTCACTTAACGTTAATAAGGTCTGGTTAAAGACAGATGATGCAGAAGTACAGGTATCTGTGAAAGATGTTAAGGACGGAGATAATGTAATAATCCGGATGGGTAATGTAATCCCATTTGATGGAACTGTTATCAGTGGTGAGGCTATGGTTAATCAGGCTTCACTTACAGGAGAATCTGAGCCTGTAAGAAGAGGTGAGGGAACTTCTGTATTTGCAGGAACTGTAGTAGAAGAGGGCGAGATAGTATTCAGGGTTAAGCGTGCCGGAGGCTCAAGCAAATATGACAAGATTGTCAGGATGATTGAAGAATCTGAGAAGTTAAAATCAGGTCTTGAGTCAAAAGCAGAGCATCTTGCAGATAAGCTTGTACCTTATTCACTTGGCGGAACTGCACTTACATATCTGTTAACACGAAATACTACTAAGGCATTGTCAATACTTATGGTCGATTTCTCATGTGCATTGAAGCTTGCTATGCCTATTACGGTACTTGCAGCAATAAGACAGGCAAGTCAGGCGAGTGCAACAGTCAAGGGCGGTAAGTTCTTAGAGGCAATTGCTGAAGCGGATACTATCGTATTTGATAAGACAGGTACACTTACAAAGGCTAAGCCAACAGTAAGCAGGGTATATTCATTTAACGGAATGCCGGAAGATGAGCTGTTAAGAATAGCTGCATGTCTTGAGGAGCATTTTCCACATTCAATGGCTAAGGCTGTTGTTAATGAAGCTGGCAGAAGAAATCTTATGCACGAAGAGATGCATTCTAAGGTTGAATATATTGTTGCACATGGAATATCAACGTTTATCAATACAAGCAAGGTTATCATAGGAAGCCATCACTTTGTATTTGAGGATGAGGCATGTGTAATTCCAGTAGGAAAGCAGGAGTTATTTGACAGTCTTCCAGATGACTGCTCACATCTTTATATGGCAATTAACGGTCAGCTTGCAGCAGTTATATGCATAATTGATCCATTAAGAGAAGAAGCACCGGAGGTTATTGAAGGGCTTAAGAAGGCTGGAATATCGAAGGTTGTCATGATGACCGGAGACAGTGAAAGAACAGCCGCCTCTATTGCCAGAAAGGTTGGAGTTACTGAATATTATTCAGAAGTTCTTCCAGAAGACAAGGCTAAGTTCGTAGAGAAAGAGCGGGCAGCCGGACGAAAGGTAATTATGATTGGTGATGGAATTAATGACTCACCAGCGCTTTCAGCAGCAGATGTAGGTATTGCCATAAGTGATGGTGCTGAGATTGCAAGAGAGATTGCAGATATCACTGTCGGCGCAGATGATCTTAACCAGATACTTATGCTTAAGAAATTAAGTGACAGTCTGATTAAGAAGATTAACAGAAATTACCGTGTGATTGTCGGATTCAATTCCGCACTTATTGCACTTGGTGTAACGGGCGTCATACAGCCTACAACATCAGCACTTCTTCATAATACATCAACACTTGTTATAAGTCTTGAGAGTATGAAGAACCTGCCGGTTTAAGACTATGAAACGGACTCATCTTCGGGTGGGTTCGTTTTTTATTTGAAGGCAAAAAGTTCTGATTGGATAAATATATACTATACCCATAAGGTACAACCCAAATTAATAATCGCAGGATATTATTTCATTACAAGAAAATAAAATTAAGTAAAAAGGGGAATTGACTAAGCCGTACGGCTAATATTATACTATATTTATCAAAATAAAGCCGCTCGGCTTTATTTGTGAGAAAATATGTATAATAAAGCCGTACGGCTTGCTTTTGCGTTGAGGTGAATATTATGAAAATAACTGATTCAGAGGGGCTTGGAAATATAATCAGGAACAGGAGAAAAGAATTAAAGTATACGCAGGCATTTTTGTCGGAATATACTGGTCTTAGTGTAAGTTTTATATCAGATGTGGAAAGAGGTAAGCCGACTGTTGAGATTGGCAAGGTAATACAGTTAATTTCGATTCTTGGACTTGATATCAATATTGATGTAAGGGGGAGATAATGAGAAATTTAGAGGTATATATTGAATGTAATGGAAATATGATTAATGTTGGCAGTATTACAGGGCATAATTCTGACGATGCTGTATTCTAGGACACCAGATAGTTTTATTATTAATCTTAATGATAAAGAAGATGATTTTTTATTTGCAACTGAAAGATATGACAGAAAGATTTTAGATACATCCAAAGAATTAATGGGGAAGAAAGTTCCATTAAGACTTCATCAGGAGGATTTTGCACAGGCACTTGGAATTACAGCGTCACAAAAATACGAGAAAAACGGGAAAGATTATTTAGCAGATGCATTTGAACTAATAAAAAATTATATATGATTTATTAAGTACTGTTATATATGACAGCAGCACAGAGAAAATGTCGCTTAACATAGATGGCGAATATGATATAAGGAATATAAATCAGAAGTCGTTTGAGAATGAGGCAAAGAAACTTGGTCTTGGAAAAGGAATAGCAACGCAGCATTTTTTAAGTATGGTTGAAAAATTTGAGATGGCACTTGAACAATCAACATATGAACTTGAGGAGCAGGGATATGGAGTTGCAGTCGATATACAGAAACAAATATTAAAAAAAGCAGGAATTCACAACTTTAAATTGACTAATCCGTAATTTAATTATATCATAAGTAACTAGGGACACTTTGTTTCACTAAAGTATAATGGGAGGAAGTTATATGTATTCATTTGATGAAGTATTAAACTATGATCCAGACCTTGCTAAGGCTATGGATGATGAACTTGGAAGACAGAGAAGCCACATCGAGCTTATCGCTTCTGAGAACCTTGTAAGTAAGGCAGTTATGGCTGCTATGGGAAGCCCTCTTACTAATAAGTATGCAGAAGGATATCCTGAAAAGAGATATTACGGCGGCTGTGAGTATGTCGATGTTGTTGAGACACTTGCAATTGAAAGAGCAAAGAAGCTTTTTGGCTGTGAATATGCAAATGTACAGCCACATTCAGGAGCACAGGCTAACTTAGCTGTATTCTTCGCACTTGTTAATCCTGGAGATACAGTTATGGGTATGAGCCTTGACTGTGGTGGACATTTATCACACGGTTCACCAGTTAATATTTCTGGAAAATACTTTAACATCGTTCCTTATGGTGTTACAGCAGACGGATTTATTGATTATGATGAAGTATTAAGAATTGCTAAGGAATGCAAGCCTAAGATGATTATTGCAGGAGCTTCTGCTTATGCAAGAACAATCGACTTCAAGAAGTTCAGAGAAATCTGTGATGAAGTTGGCGCATTACTTATGGTAGATATGGCGCATATTGCAGGTCTTGTAGCCGGTGGTGCACACCCAAGCCCAATTCCATATGCAGATGTTACAACAACAACAACACATAAGACACTCCGTGGACCAAGAGGAGGTATGATTCTTGCTTCAGCAGAGGCAGCAGAGAAGTTCAAGCTTAACAAGGCTGTATTCCCTGGAATTCAGGGCGGACCTCTTATGCATGTTATTGCTGGTAAGGCAGTGTGCTTAAAGGAAGCGCTTGACCCAAGCTTTAAGGTATATGCTGAAAATGTTGTTAAGAATGCATCAGCACTTGCTAACGGACTTATGAACAGAGGTTTTGATATCGTATCTGGTGGTACAGATAACCATCTTATGCTTGTTAACCTCTTAAGCAAGGGAAAGACTGGTAAGGAAGTTGAAAAGCTTCTTGATGCAGCTAATATTACATGTAACAAGAATACAATTCCTAATGACCCGGCTTCTCCATTCGTAACAAGCGGTATCAGACTTGGTACAGCAGCCGTTACAACAAGATGCTTCAATGAGGCTGATATGGATGTTGTTGCAGAAGCAATTGCTATGCTTGTTGATGATGTAGATGCCAACCAGGCTAAGGCAATGGAACTTGTTAAGGGACTTACAGATAAGTACCCACTTTACGAATAAAGAAATTTTTAGAAAATCACCTTATGAATTAAGGAAAAAACGCATATTTTTATTGTTGCAATTTCACGCACTTGGGACTATAGTTAGTGTCGAAGTGCAAAGGGGCACGAAAGTGAAAAGCTTTCGTGCCCCTTTCTTACATTTCAGGAAACTAAGAAAGGTGCGTGGCGTTATGGGAAAGTTAGAAGGAAAAGTTGCAGTAATTACCGGAGCATCAAAAGGCATCGGTGAAGGAATCGCCAAAGTGTATGCAAAGTATGGTGCAAAATGTGTGCTTGCAGCAAGAGGACCTAAGGTACTTGAACTTGCAGAGCAGTTGAAAAGCGAAGGGTATGAGGCAACAGGTGTTCAGGTTGATGTATCTGATTACAAGAGTGTTGAAAAGCTTGTCGAGGTTGCTGAGAAAACATATGGAAAGATTGATGTACTTGTATGTAACGCAGGTGTATGTGTTCTTGAAGACTTTCTTGAAGATGACACATTTGAAAATAGGGACTTACATCTTGATATTAATGTCAAAGGTGCATGGAATGTGGCAAAAGCTGTTATTCCAAGCATGATAGTAAATGGTGGTGGTGCAATCGTAGTTACAAGCTCTGTAACAGGAGATATGGTTGCTGATCCTGGAGAGGTTGCATATGCAACATCTAAGGCGGCACTGGTAGGATTTACGAAGGCACTTGCAAGAGAATTTGCAGATAAGAATATAAGAGTTAATGCAATATGTCCGGGATATGTAAGGACACCGCTTGTTGAAGGAATGGCAAAGCAGTCAGACCCGGAGAATCCGGAGAGAGCAATACAGGCAATTGCAGATGCAGTTCCTTTAAAGAGGCTGGCTAACCCTGAGGAGGTTGGAGAACTTGCAGCATTCCTTGGATGTTATGAATCAAGCTACATAACCGGAACACAGATAGTTATTGATGGCGGAAGCACATTGCCGGAAACAACATCTATGGGACAGTAATTAAATATAAGAAAAGTACAAAGGCGTACATGAATCGGATAGATTTGTGTACGCCTTTTCTGATTGGAGGATAATGACATGGCATTTGAAAATGTTGATTTATTTGATGCGGTTGCAAATGCTTCGCTTGAAAAATACGGATGGCAGGACAGATGTGAGGCGAAACTCATAGTGCTGTCGGAGAATGCAACCTATATGATCAAGAACAAAGAAACAGGTGAAAAAGAGGGAGTGCTTAGAATAAGCAGACCAGGTTATCACACATTGGATGAGCTTAATTCAGAGATGAAGTGGTTAAGACAGATTAATGACTACACACCGCTTCTTGTAGCTAATCCTATAAAAGGGCTTGATGGTAAGAATATACAGGAGATTACAGGACCGGATGGAAATGTATATTTCTGCGTTATATGTGATTTTCTTCTGGGAGAAGCACCTGATGAGAATAACGAGGAGCAGATGGTAAAGCAGTTCAGATATCTCGGTGAGACAACAGCTTATCTTCACCGTCAGACAGAGATATGGAACGGAACAGACAAGCTTGACCGTATGGTATGGACTTACGACACGATAATAGGTGAACATGCTGCATGGGGTGACTGGAGAGCATTTCCAGAGATGACCCCGGAGGCAGAAAATATATTGTCAGAGGTTTCAAGAATTATTAAGAGAAGACTTGAAAGATATGGAACTAATGAGAATAATTTTGGACTCATACATGCAGATTTAAGATTAGCTAATCTGCTTATTGAGGGCGATCAGATTAAGGTTATTGATTTTGATGACTGCGGTTTTGGATGGCACTTACATGACCTTGCATCAGCACTTAGTTTTATTGAGGACAAGCCAATTGTTCCAAAGCTTGTAAATGCATGGCTTGCAGGATATAAGAAGGTTCTTCCGTTCACTGATACGGATTTTGAAGAAATAGACACATTTATAATGATGAGAAGATTACAGCTTACAGCATGGCTTGCATCTCATCAGGAATCAGGTCCGGTAGCAGAATTAAGTGTTGGCTGGATGGACGGAACCATGGAATTAGCCGAAAGGTATCTTAGATTATTCGGCTAGGCACATAAGAAATCTTCGTGACAACAAATCATGAACAACAATAAGGGAGGAAGCTATTATGGGCGAAAAGAAAACAAATGCATTATCTAAATCAATGAAGCTGATTTATGTATATGCGATGGCAACGGGAGCAATATTTACATTTATGTGTTACTGGGATGGTATATTCATGTCATATACAGGTCCCGGAACGTTCTTGGCATTTGCACTTATGACACTGGCAGTACTGCCAACAGCATTTGTGTATGCTGAATTCTCGACAATGTTACCAAGTACAGGTTCGTGTCTGGTATTCAATACGGTAGGTATTAACAAGCATGCAGGTTTCTGGTCAGCGTGGCTTATCATGTGTGCATGGATAGCCGTTCCTGCAGCAGGTGTACTTGGAATTATCGAATGGTTAAATCATCAGTTTGGTCTGGGACTTACAGGCGGCAAGGCAGTTATTGTCGGTTCATTAGTACTGTGCTTCTGGTGTGTACTCAGTCTTTATAAAAATGTTGTAGCAGGCAAGGTTCAGTCATTCATGCTTATGGCTGGTATCGCAGGTATTCTTATATGTTCATTACTTTTCCTGTTCAGCGGACACTGGAGCATTGCTAATTTCGCGGATTTCTTTACAAGCAGCAATGAAAAGCAGTGGGGTGGTAATTTTGCAACCGGTATTGCATGGGTTGTCGGCTGTTCATTTATGATAACACCATACTTCGGATTCGAGACAGTACCAGCAATGGTTGAGGAGGGCGACTTCCCAATTAAGAACCAGAAGAAAGCTATTCTTGGTTCAGTTATAACATGTGGTGCTATATATACAATTTTCTACTTCTGTCTTGCAGGTGCAATGCCTTGGGCAGAGCTTACTAATGGCGGTGACTGCCACCCATTCATCACATTTGAAGCATTACAGTACTGCTTCGGTGATAAGATTGCATGGTTTGTCCTTATAATGGGTATTGTCGGAGTTGTATTCCCAATTGGTACATCAGTACTTGGTTTTTGGTATTCAGGCGTCCGTATGATATACGCTATGGGTCGTCAGAATTTCCTTCCAAAGCAGTTCTCATACACTAATAAGTACAACCAGCCAACACTTCCTAACATACTTATTCTTGTTGTAAGTATTGGATTCATTGCAATGCAGAGTATTACAGCATTCTTTGACCTTATGGCATTCGCATGTGCATTGTGTTATGTGATTACTTCAATATCTTCACTGGTGCTTTTAAAGAAGCATCCTGAATGGGAGAGACCATACAAATGTGCAACAGGACTTAAGATAGCCTCTCTTATAATTATGGCAATTATCGCATTCTTCTGTACTATCGGTATTGGAAAGGCAACATGGTTAGGATTTGCGGGATATATGGGTGTAGGTCTTATCCTCTGGCTGTATATGATTCTTATTAAGTGGAAGCATGAAAAGGTATGGATGAAGACACCTGATGGTGATAAGGAATATTAGGGTGTGAAAACAGAAAGGACAAAGATGCCGTATGAAGATATCTATAATGAGATGGCATCATAATAACATAGAAGAGAGGTTATGGATTATGAAAGAATTAGAGATAGTTATAAAGCCTGAGAAGCTTGAGAATCTTAAAAGGATTCTTGACAGTGAGGGTGCAAGAGGTGTAATGATTACAACAATATTTGGCTACGGTCACCAGAAGGGCGCAGGTCAGGTATATACAAGAGATGAAACTCCGGGTATAAATCTTTTACCTAAATTAAGTGTAAGAACTGTCGTAAAAGACGAGATAGTTGAGGGTATAATTAATAAGGTATTGGAAGAACTTAATACTAACAGTTTTGGTGATGGTAAGATATTCATCAAGGATATTGAGGGAGTAGTCAAGATAAGAACCGGTGAAACCGGTAACGACGCTCTGTGATAAAGCTTTCTTACTTTCCTAATCTTTTTGTAGAGGCAGCCGTCCTGTTTGATCAACAGGGCGGCTGCTTATTTTTGAGAAGTGGTGGCATATTGAAGTCCATATATCTGAATGAAGATTGTATGAAATTATGAAAAGTAAAATTTGGAAGTGAAAATATCAGTCATAGGTGATATAATCAACGATAGTTTAAATGAAAAGGAATTAGATATTATGAGACATTTTTCGAGAACAGAATTAAAGGCAGCTATTAATATGCTTAAGGAGTTTACTGCGAAGGGCAATTTTGCAGTTCTTATGTATATGGGGGATACTGATAAGCTTGAGGTATCACAGACTCTTAATTCGGATATGAGCTGCTTTTTATTATATGGAAGCATCCAGCCACTCGCATTTTTCTTTGCAGAAAATATTCCTATGACTGCGGGTGAGTTAGAAGAGATTATTAACAAACAGTCAGCAGTGTATGAAGAAGAGATGGACAATTACAGAAATGCACTAAAGGAAAGCGGTGCAGATAATGGACTGTTTATTACTAAATATGAAAGTATGATTCATACATTTATTGCATATGATCCTGATCAGAGTGGTGACAGAGACTGTTATGCACCATTTATTGAGGGCTCATTCAATGTTGAACCAGGTAAGGGACAGTTTGTTAATGAAGTTATGAGACTTGAAGTGTATGATGATGAATATGAGGATGACTGTGTAATCCAGAAGAAGCATTTTGTATATCTTCCATCAGTGAAGTTTATGGGAACATTCAATATGCGAATGATGATGAGTATGGTTGATGCACAGTATAACTAACATTTTACAATTCTTAAATTTATATAATATGTTTGAATCCCGGACTTCTGTATAGTATATTAGAAGTAACTTTAAAGAGTGGAGGGGTTGTATGAACAAAGGACATTTTAAAGACAGTCAGGTTGTTAAGGGAATTACGATTGGTGCAGTGCTAATTGTAATATATCTTGCCCTTAACAATGTGACTGGAATTCTTGATTCTATATCATATCTTGCAGGACTTGTAATGCCATTTATAATTGGCGCAGTCATCGCATTTGTATTCAATGTACCTATGAAAGCAATTGAAAAAGGACTTAACAGGCTGTTTGACAAGCGTTGTAAGAAGAAGCATCCCAGACTTATAAGAGTGCTTGCTTATATGCTTACACTGATTTTGATACTGGCTATTATTGCAGGTGTACTTTTTGTGGTTGTGCCTGAACTGGTAAACACAATAGCTGACCTTATAAGACAGGTGCCGACAGCGGTTAATAATCTTATCAACTGGCTGCAGGTCAAGCTGTCTGCATATCCTGAGTATGAGGAAAAGTTAAGCAGCATATCAATCAACTGGGATTCTGTTCTTTCAAATGTTATGAATTTCCTTTCAATAGGAACTAAAGGAATTATCAATGGAGGAATTGGTGCAATAAGCGGATTTTTCTCAGGAGTCACTAATTTCTTTATTGGATTTGTCTTTTCTGTGTATGTGCTGTTTCAGAAAGAGAGGCTTACAGCGCAATGCAAGAAGCTTATGTATGTGTGCATGCCTGAGAACAGGGCAGATAAAATTATTGAAGTGTTAAGACTTACCAACACTACATTCTCTAATTTCCTGTCAGGACAGTGTCTTGAAGCATGTATTCTTGGAACGATGTTTGTTATTACATTGTCTATATTGAGAATGCCTTATGCACTTCTTATAGGAATTATTATTGCGGTTAGTGCACTTATTCCGATTGTTGGTGCATTTATTGGCTGTATAGTCGGTGTGATTCTTATAATGATGACAAGCCCGATAAAGGCGCTGATATTTGTGGGAGTATTCCTTATATTACAGCAGATTGAAGGAAATCTTATATATCCTCATGTTGTCGGAAGTTCAGTTGGACTGCCGGGAATGTGGGTGCTTGTTGCTGTTACAATCGGTGGCAATCTGTTTGGTATAATGGGGATGCTTACATTTATTCCAATCAGCTCAGTGTGTTATGCGCTGCTTCGGACATATGTCAACAGGAAAGTGGAAGAGAAGGAGATTGATAAGGGAAAGTTTAAGGGGTGATGCCTTCCGGAAATGGAAGTCAGGCGGCTATGCAGCTCGTTTTCAAACACGCTTGCGCTCGTTCTACGACGCAGCGGTACTAAGTTCGCTGGGATTCGTTGGCGTTAAGCCAACTGTCCCAGCTTATTAAGTGCCGGCGTCTTCGCAACGGTTTGAAAACGAGTTGTATAGTCGCCTGACTTCATTCTCACGGAAGACTTTTGTGCGGTGGATTGGCAGGTGGAGTGTAATATGCGGTGGAGCTGTGGTGGCGGATTGGACGCTGGAGTGGTGAAGAGGCATGTGGAAGTCCAAATTGAGTGAGAAAGTGTGGAGGATTGGACCTTACAAGCAAGAGAATGAGGTAAAAGGTCCAGAATTGTTGTGAAATGTACTAGTCAACAAAAAGTAGACACCACTTTATATTTTTATACATCATTTAATG
>OCAI01000128.1_pt1 | contig 103399 bp, 101 predicted proteins | sample 1538271 | NCBI WGS metagenome assembly OCAI01 (sample SAMEA2580269, study PRJEB22360) | human gut metagenome | biome: human gut; feature: human-associated habitat; material: faeces | place: Denmark | collected 2008/2010 | reverse complement strand
GATATGAAAACGGAGAATATATTATCATCAGCAATGGCATAACAATAGGACGGGCCGTCATAAATGACAAAGCAACAACAGATTTATTGAAGATATACCTTTATAACTAATAGAATGAAACTGCTTGTAAATATGAAACGATATTAATCAATTCAGGAGGATTACATCATGGAACGAGTAGCTAAATTTTTAAAAGAAGCAGAGACATATTATTTGGCAACAGTAGAAGGCGACCAGCCAAGGGTAAGACCTTTTGGAACAGCACACATTTTTGAAGGAAAGCTGTATATTCAGACTGGCAAGGTAAAGGATGTTTCAAAGCAGATTCACGCAAACCCGAAGGTAGAAATTTGTGCATTTAAAAATGGCGAGTGGTTTCGTGTAGCCGGAGAACTTGTAGAAGATGACAGAAGAGAAGCAAGACAGTCTATGCTTGATGCTTATCCATCTTTACAGAATATGTACTCAGCAGATGATGGAAATACCGAGGTATTCTATTTCAAGAATGCAACAGCCACATTCTCATCATTTACCCATGAACCGGAAATAGTGAAGTTTTAAAGGATAGCTGAAGATGGCAAAAAGTAAGAAAACTAAAATACATAAAAAGATTGATGGTCAGATTTTACAGATGAACAAACAATTTAGTAATCTAAAGATGAAGCAGAAGGATAAGATTACAGGATGGGTGTATGAAGAATACAAAAAGTATGTAACAGAGCATGATAAAGTACCTGATTTACTGGCAGATGAACAGATTGTTGAAGCTGTACTTGATAAGATAAATGAGGCACAAATCTGGATACCTGATGAAGAGATATACGATTATTATCGAAGAAAGAAACCACAACTTCAAAAGAGGCTGGATAATGAAAAGGTAATTAAGTTTAAATCCTATGTCAGCTTTTATAAGAGTATTGTTGATCAGGACAGGGCATCCGTTGTTATATGCAATCTCAAACATGAGATTATCTACATGAATACTGCAGCTGTTACCAGCTATGCGAAGCGAGGCGGAGATAAACTTATTGGAAGAAGTTTGTTAGATTGTCATAGTCCGGAATCTAGGAATAAAATACAGCAGGTCGTGGACTGGTTTGCAGCAGATGAAAGCCATAATATCGTTTATACTTTTCATAATGAGAAACAGAATAAAGATGTTTACATGGTGGCACTCAGAGATGAGAGTAAGCTGATAGGATATTATGAGAAACATGAATATCGAAATTCAGAAACCATGAAACCATACGATTTGTGGTGATGATATGACGAAGGATGAATGGTATAGGCAGTTGTTATACTGATGGCAAAGTCAAAAGAAGGTGCTCAGAGTGGGATTCTTTAAGAAAAAGATAGTTATGAAGACATATGATAAAGAAAATAAGAAACCGGTAATCAAGGCAAGCATATGTAATGGTGAGCAGGTTGCAGGCTTTAAGGACATTCATACAGGTAAGATAGAGGAGGTTATGCTGATTAAAAATCAGGCAGACCTTGATGCATTCAAGAAAATGTATGGAATAGATGGAGAGATAGAGAAGGAATATTGATATGAGCATATTAGGAAATATACTTTGGTTTATATGTGGTGGATTGTTGAGTGGACTGTCGTGGGTTTTGGCAGGTCTGATATGTTGTATAACAATTATTGGAATTCCTTTCGGAAAGCAGTTTTTCAAAATTGCTAAATTGTCTCTGATGCCATTTGGGGCAGAGGTAATATAATAAACAGGCAGGTAAGAAAGATGTATTTGATTAAGACAGTAAAAGGAGATATAACAAAAGTAACAGATGTGCAGGCAATTGTTAATGCAGCAAATAACTCTCTTCTTGGCGGAGGCGGTGTAGATGGTGCGATTCATAGAGCCGCAGGACCGGAACTTCTGGCTGAGTGTAGGACACTTCACGGATGCGTGACTGGAGAAGCAAAGATAACAAAAGCCTATAATTTACCATGCGATTATGTTATTCATACTGTAGGACCGATATGGAATGGAGGCAGAGATAGAGAAGAGGAGCTTCTTGCTAACTGCTATTTTAATTCTATGAAGCTGGCAATGGATAATGGAATCAGGTCTATTGCATTTCCTTCCATATCAACGGGAGTATATAGTTTTCCTGTTGAGTTGGCGGCAAAGATTGCGGTACATACAGTAAACCGGTTCTTGCAGGATAATCCAGATTGTTTTGATCTGGTGGAATGGGTGCTATTTGATACTCATACTGAATCAGTGTATGAAGATGAGGTTGATAAGATATATTAAAAGATTAATCGGTTTAGGATTGGTTTAATAGGGTCAAATATAAAACTTCATGGACGAAGGAGGAAACAGAGATTGCGCTGTCTGACCTGGTAGTAAATGATATGGTTTCAATAACATTTGCAGGAGAAATTCAGGAAACATACTCGGCACGCATAATGAACGTGATAAAGGTGCAGCTGCTGGGGGAAAATTTACATTGACATATCCAGAAAAATATTTATAATAGACATATCGCATAAAAATGCGCGACAGTTCGTTTGTACCATCCTGTCGTTAAATAAAACCAGGGCTGCTAAGAAGACTTTTTATGTAATTTAGCCCTGTAGGTGTGTATACATTTACAGGGCTTTCTATATGTGCTCACAGTGGGGCACGTTCTTTTCTAAGCAATTCTGTTTTTATTCCACAATAAATTAGAGGAGAAACTAAAATGTATTATTTAAAAACCGAGAACAGCTTTGATTCTGCACATTTTCTGAAGGGGTATGACGGAAAATGCAGGAATCTTCATGGTCACCGCTGGAGAGTTGTTGTTGAAATAGCAGCAGACCAGTTAAAGGATGAGGGTCAGACAAGAGGAATGCTTGTGGATTTTTCTGATTTAAAAAATGCTTTGAAGGATATCTGTGATGATTTTGACCACAGCCTGATTTATGAAAAAGGTTCTCTAAAAGGTGCGACAATTGCTGCATTACAGGCGGAGGAGTTTCGTATGATTGAAGTTGGCTTCAGACCTACTGCGGAGCATTTTTCAAAATATTTCTATGAGCTGATGAGTGCAAAAGGCTTTCCAATCCACAGAGTGGAAGTATACGAGACACCTAATAATGTAGCAGCATACGAAGAATAAAGGAAAGAAACTAATATGAAAGTTGTTGAGAAATTTATAAGTATTAATGGAGAGGGAAGAAGAGCCGGAGAATTGGCGGTGTTTATCAGATTCAAGGGTTGTAACCTGAATTGCTCCTATTGTGATACAAAGTGGGCCAATGAGCCAGCTTGTGATTACGAGGAGCTGTCACCAGATGAGATTTGTGAATATGTCAGTGAGACAGGCATTAAAAATGTGACGCTGACAGGGGGAGAGCCTTTATTACAGAAGGATATCAGGAGTCTGGTAGAAAAATTATTGAACAAATCGGACATTCGAGTAGAGATTGAAACTAATGGAGCGGTTGATATTGCTCCCCTTGCCAATGCATTTTCAAAAGAAAAACTTAGCCTTACTATGGATTACAAGCTGCCATCCAGCGGCTGTGAGGAGAAAATGCTTCTCTCCAATATGGAGGCTTTAAGAAAGCAGGACACAGTCAAGTTCGTTTCGGGCAGCATTAATGATTTGGAATGTGCAGAGAAAATAATTGAAAAATTTCATCTGACAGAAAGATGCCAGGTATTCATAAGCTCAGTGTTTGGTTCAATTGAGCCAGTGGAAATCGTGAATTTCATGACCAGTAAAAGGATGAATGATGTGCGTCTTCAGATTCAGATGCACAAGGTAATCTGGAACCCAGAGGAAAGGGGCGTATAATGTGAAAAATCCTAATATCAAAGATTTTTTACGTGCAAATTTGTGCTTTCAGCCCAAAGTTTGCGGGGTGAAGCAAGAATGGAGATTATGATGATAGATACGAAAGCAATTGAGGAGCATATTAGAGGGATTCTTGTTGCATTGGGCGACGACCCGGAGAGGGAGGGCTTAAAGGATACACCAAAGCGAGTTGCGAAGATGTACGAGGAGGTCTTTCTTGGGATGAATTACTCCAATCACGAAATTGCGCAGATGTTTGATAAGACATTTGAGGATGGAATTGAGGAGCTTGATACTTCTAAGGTTGTAGTTATGAAGGACATCGACCTGTTTTCTTACTGCGAGCACCATATGGCGCTTATGTATGATATGAAGGCGACAGTTGCGTACATTCCTAATGGGAAGGTTATAGGCTTATCAAAGATTGCAAGAATATGCGATATGGTTGGAAGAAGACTGCAGTTACAGGAAAGAATCGGTCAGGATATTGCGGACATTATGACAGAGATAACAGGAAGCGAGGATGTTGCGGTGGTGCTTGAAGGATATCACAGCTGTGTGTCGGCAAGAGGAATTAAGAAAAACAACACGAGAACAATGACTGTAGAGTTAAGAGGAAGCTTTAAGGACGATGCAGCATTACAAATGTATCTAAGATAGGAGAGATGAGTTATGAAAGCATTAGTATTATCAAGCGGTGGCGTGGATTCCACTACGGCACTGGCATTGGCAGTGAGCCGATATGGAAAGGACAATGTAATTGCTCTGTCAGTTTCTTATGGACAGAAGCACGATAAAGAAATTCAGGCGGCAAAGGCTGTTTCTGCATTTTACGGAGTGGAGCAGTTATTCCTGGATCTGAGTAAGATTTTTCAATATAGCAACTGCTCTTTATTGCAGCAGTCTACAGAGGAAATTCCAGAGGAGAGCTATGCCATGCAGATTGAAAAGACGGAGGGCGAAAAGCCTGTAAGCACCTATGTGCCATTTCGAAATGGACTGTTTCTTTCATCGGCGGCAAGCATTGCACTAAGCAAGGACTGCAGCGTGATTCTTTATGGCGCACATGCAGATGATTCAGCTGGTTTTGCTTATCCAGACTGTTCACCGATGTTTAATGATGCTATGAATCAGGCGATTTTTGAGGGCTCAGGACATCAGTTAAAGGTGGAGGCGCCATTTGTGAATATGACTAAGGCGGAGGTGGTGAAGATGGGCTTAGAGCTTAACGCACCATACGAGCTTACATGGTCCTGCTATGAAGGAAAGGATGTGCCTTGCGGCAAATGTGGAACCTGTATCGACAGAGCGGCTGCATTTGCAGCAAATGGGGTAAGTGACCCTGCAATAAAATAAAAATTGGAGAAAGCTATGAGAGAAAAAGAGAATTTAACATTATTAGGCAACCAGCAGAACAATTACGAGACAGATTACAACCCTGGCCTGCTTGAAACATTTGTAAACAAACATCCAGAAAATGATTATTTCGTGAAGTTTAACTGCCCGGAATTCACAAGTCTCTGTCCAATTACAGGGCAGCCTGATTTCGCAAACATTATTATTTCGTATGTCCCAGGCGAGAGAATGGTGGAAAGCAAGAGCTTAAAGCTGTACCTGTTTTCATTCCGTAATCATGGGGATTTTCACGAGGACTGCGTGAACGTGATTATGAAGGATTTGATTAAGCTGATGGAGCCAAAGTATATTGAAGTGTGGGGCAAATTCACACCCCGTGGTGGAATTTCCATTGATCCATACTGCAATTATGGAAAGCCAGGAACTAAGTGGGAAGATGTGGCATTCAACCGTATGGCAAATCATGATATGTATCCGGAGAAGGTGGATAATAGGTAAAATAACATTATTAAATTTCGTGCAATGCACAAAAACCAGAAGAGTGCTGTAAGGTAATAAAAAGATTAAGCGATATTGTATGAATTTACTTTTATACAATATCGCTTTTATATGTTAGAAGAATCATCCGACGGAATTATTTATCCCAGTTAAATGAATAAGAAACAGCTTTTTTCCACATTCTGACTTTGGAATCACGCTCATTCTGGGTGATTTCAGGGTCAAATGTTCTGTCTACAGACCAGTTCTTTCTTATGTCATCGGTACTTTTCCAGTAACCAACTGAAAGTCCGGCAAGGTAAGCCGCACCCATGGCAGTTGTTTCAACACATACAGGCCTGTTTACAGGAGCACCGGATATATCTGCCTGCATCTGCATAAGAAGATTGTTAGCACTTGCACCACCATCGACCTTAAGAGAAGAAAGTTCTATGCCTGAATCTGCCTTCATTGCAGCAAGAACATCGTTTACCTGATAAGCAATTGATTCAAGTGTAGCGCGTATAATGTGATATTTGTTGACACCACGGGTTATTCCTAAGATAGTACCTCTTGCATACTGGTCCCAGTACGGTGCACCAAGTCCTGTAAATGCAGGAACAACATAGCATCCATTGGTATCGGGAACCTTTCTTGCCATATATTCTGAATCCTGTGAAGAATCTATAAAATGCATTTCATCACGAAGCCACTGGATGGCAGCTCCGGCTACATATATTGAGCCTTCAAGGGCATAGTTCACTTTACCGTCAAGTCCCCATGCAATAGTAGTAACAAGACCATTCTTGGAGAAAATAGGCTTTTCTCCTGTATTCATAAGAAGAAAGCAGCCTGTCCCGTATGTATTCTTGGCCTCTCCTGCATCAAAACAAGTCTGTCCGAAAAGTGCTGCCTGCTGGTCGCCGGCAGCTCCTCCGATTGGAATAGGACAGCCGAAGAATTCAGCGGAGGTCTCACCGAATATGCTGCTTGATGGGACCGCCTTTGGAAGCATGCATTTTGGAATATCAAGCTGGGCTAATATATCGTCATCCCATTCAAGAGTGTTAATATTAAAAAGCATTGTTCTTGATGCATTGGAATAATCTGTGGCATGAACCTGACCTTTAGTAAGTTTCCAGATTAACCATGTTTCAACTGTTCCAAAAAGAAGATCCCCTTTTTCGGCACGCTCACGGACACCTTTAACATTATCAAGAATCCATTTTAATTTGGTTCCAGAGAAATATGCATCAATAACAAGACCGGTTTTATTACGGATTGTTTCGGTAAGCCCTTTCTCTTTAAGAGAATCTGCATATTCTGAAGTTCTTCTGCACTGCCACACAATAGCATTGTATACGGGTTCACCAGAATGTCTGTCCCATACAACTGTTGTTTCACGCTGGTTGGTTATTCCTATTGAGGCAATATCTGACGCATTAGCACCTACATTTGCAAGAGCCTGCCTGGCAACTTCCAGAATCGTTGACCAGATTTCATCTGCATCATGTTCAACCCAGCCGGGTTTTGGAAAATATTGTGTGAATTCTTTCTGTGCAACACTGCACATCTCACCACTTCTGTTGAAAAGAATACAGCGGTTGCTTGTTGTTCCGGCATCAAGAGCCATTATGTATTTTGCCATATTAAAGTCTCCTTTATATAATTTTATTAAACATATCCAGTTGATAGTTATTTTATATTTAAATTATTGTTTTATCAATGTAATAATGATAAAATGAAAAAGGTATTTTGAGCAACGTGGGCTTATAAGATATTGAGGGTACAAAGGAGGCAGCTATGGTAGACATGAGCAGATACAATAAGTTAAGGATTAACCCTGATAGATATAATTATGATCTGGTTACGAATCTTCCATTAAGAAGAACTTTCTGGAGAATAGCTGATAAAACAGTACTTTTTGATAACAAAACATATTGCATACTGGCGATAGATATAGAGAATTTTCACCTTATTAATAAGTGGTATGGTCGTGAAACTGGTGATGAGCTTCTTATAGAGATTGGAGAAGCTCTTAAGAGTATAGATGCCGGGTATGGAACAATTTCCGGATATATGGGTGGAGATAATTTCTGTGTTATATTTGAAGAGAACGATGATGTGATTAATCTAATCAGAAAAAGAATATCAGGTATTGTTAACGGATACAGGGGGCATGATATTACAAGGGCATATTATGGTGCATATAAGACTGCAGATAAGGATATAACTACAGGTGAGATGTGTGACTATGCGTATGGTGCGCTAGAGATAGCAAAACAGCGCCCTGATAAGGATATCTTCTGGTATGATGAGAGTATGGCAAGGGAACAGGAAGCAGAAGCAAAGCTTATGCCAGAGATATGCAGTGCAATGGATAATGGAGAATTTACATTTTATCTTCAACCCAAATGTATATTACAGACAGGTAAGATTATTGGTTCTGAGGCACTTGTGAGATGGATAAGTCCTGAGAAAGGATTTATTTCACCAGGACAGTTTATACCGCTGCTTGAAAAGAATGGATTCATAAATAAACTTGATGTGTATATATGGGATAAAGTATGTCAGACTATAAGAAGATGGCTTGATGAGGGAAGAACAGTACTGCCAATATCAATAAATGTTTCGAGAGCAGATATATACTCTATGGATGTTGTAAGAATACTTAAAGGCATGATTGAAAAATATAATATTTCAACAGAGTATATTGAAATAGAGATTACAGAGAGTGCATATGTGGAGAATGGCTCGGTAATTAAGGATACGGAGAAGGCATTTAAGAATGCGGGCTTTAAGATTCTTATTGATGATTTTGGAAGCGGATATTCATCACTTAACATGCTTAAGGATATTGATGCAGATGTTCTGAAACTGGATATGAAATTTCTAGACCTTAATCCGGAAAATAATGATAAAGGTGTAAGCATTATAACTGCAGTTCTTGATATGGCAAGACAGCTCGATATTCCGGCTATTGCTGAGGGTATTGAGACTGATGAACAGCTTAAGCTGCTTGAAATCCTGGGCTGTGAATATGCACAGGGATACTATTATTACAGACCTATGCCTATAAGTGATTATGAGAAGCTTGTTGATGATAAGGACAACGTAGCTGATAAGCTTATTATTTTAAAAACAAGAAAGAATGATAAGTCTTATCTTAAGGAGATAACTGATTACTTCTGGAAGATTGCAGATGTTGATCTTGATACGGGAGCATATCACTTTATAAGAAGGACAGATGAGCCTGATTATGTTATGACACCAAGACCTAAGACTATTGCAGAATATGCAGACAGATATATTAAGTATGGTGTTATCCACCCGGATGATGTTTCACTTTACAAGGAAGCTATTAATCTTGGCAGAATTAAGAAACAGCTTGATGAGGGGAAAGAAAGAGGAACATACCAGATAAGATATAATATGGATGGAACATATAAATGGTATGTATTTGAGGTTACTAAGCCAACAAATTATTCTGAGGATAACAGGAGAGTGCTTTTCACATGGAAAGAAGCTGATTATCAGGCAGGTGCAAGAGAAGATGCAATGGATATTATATATAATACATTTATTAAGATACTCAGGGCTGATTTTCTGCATGACAGATATGAACCTATAAAGTCAACCCAGGAGGACATAATAAGAGATGCCGGATTATCAGGCAGTATTAAGGAATATATTGACAAATATATTGATATGGGAGTAGTTCACCCTGAGGATGCCGGGACATATAGAGATTTTGCCAATCCAGACAGGGTGCTTGAGCATTTCAGAAACAATAAAAAATCATTGAGATTGATATTCAGACGGCTTCTTGATGGTGAGTATAAGTGGATGGAGTTGGTTGTGTCAAAGAGCAAGGATTACAGTGATGAGATACCTGTATTTATATATTATCTCAGGGAGGTAAGATATATATATGAAGATACGATGGTTTCCGAAATAGAGAAAAAGAAACAGATGATATATTCGCAAGGGAAATAGTAAGCAATATTAATGATGCAAAGAAACGGGAGATGGAATTGTGGGTTCAAGCCGCAAAAGAGAAGTAACTATGTTAAACAATAGTAACAATTGTTATTATGAATAACTTTACAACCTTTTCTTTCAATGATATTATGTGTGTTGCTAAAAGAATGTACAGCTAAGGAGGCATTATGGCACAGGAAATATTAAATGTGAGCCAGCTTAAGGTTGGTGTTGAAGATAAAGAAATACTTCATGGGGTTGATCTTTCTCTTAATAAGGGAGAGACTCATGTACTTATGGGACCTAACGGAGCAGGTAAGTCTACTCTTGGTTATGCTCTCATGGGTAACCCAAGATATGAGATATTAGGTGGTAAGGTTACATTTAACGGAGAAGATTTACTTTCTAAGAATGTTGCTGAGAGATCACAGGCAGGTCTTTTTCTGTCTTTCCAGAATCCTATTGAGGTTCCTGGTATCACACTTGGTAATTTTATAAGAAGTTCTATGGAGCAGCGTGGAAAGAAGATGACATACTTCAAGTTCAAGAAGCTCCTTCAGGAGAAGATGGAATTCCTTCAGATGGATCCATCATATATGGACAGAGACCTTAATGTTGGTTTCTCAGGTGGTGAGAAGAAGAAAGCTGAGATATTACAGCTTCTTATGCTTGAGCCTTCTCTTGCTATTCTTGATGAGACTGACTCAGGACTTGATGTAGATGCTGTTAAGACAGTATCGCTAGGTGTTGAAGAATATCAGAAGACTCAGAACGGAGCACTTCTTATTATCACTCACAGCACCCGTATCTTAGAGGCACTTAAGGTGGATTATACTCATGTTCTTGTCAATGGTAATGTTGTTGCAACAGGCGACAGTGCTATGATTGATGATATCAATGAGAATGGTTTCGAAAGATTCATCAAGTAATTAAGGCTCGGAGGCTTGTAATGGAAGAAAAGACATTTGTAGATGACATAAACAGAAGTGTTTATGATATTAAGAACGAAGAGAACGATTCTTATAGAATAAAGCAGGGACTTACTCCAGAAATCGTTGAGAAGATATCAGAAGAGAAGCATGATCCTGCTTGGATGAGAGAGTTCAGACTTAAGTCATTAGAGATATATAATAATATGCAGGTGCCTGACTGGGGTCCGTCTATTGATGGACTCAATATGGATAATATTGCTACTTATGTTCGTGCCAATACGAATATGAAGGGTGACTGGAAGGATGTACCAGAAGAGATTAAGGATACATTTGACAGATTAGGTATTCCTAAGGCGGAGAGAGAGTCATTAGCCGGAGTTGGAGCACAGTACGACTCAGAGCTTGTATACCATAATGTCCGTAAGGAGGTTGCTGATCAGGGTGTTGTATACACTGATATGGAAAGTGCACTTACAGGTGAATATGCAGATATGGTACACGAGCATTTTATGAAGCTTATTACACCACAGGATCATAAGTTCGCAGCACTTCACGGAGCTGTATGGTCTGGTGGTTCATTTGTGTATGTACCAAAGGGAGTTAATCTTGAGATTCCTCTGCAGTCATATTTCAGACTTAATGCTGCAGGAGCAGGTCAGTTTGAGCATACACTTATTATTGTTGATGAGGGTGCAAGTCTTCACTTTATTGAAGGATGTTCAGCACCTAAATATAATGTTGCCAATCTTCATGCAGGTGCGGTTGAGCTTTTTGTGGCTAAGAATGCAAAGCTTCGTTACTCAACAATTGAGAACTGGAGCAAGAATATGTATAATCTTAACACTAAGAGAGCAACTGTTGCTGAAGGTGGTAAGATTGAATGGGTTTCAGGCTCATTTGGTTCGCATGTATCATATCTGTATCCTATGAGTATCCTTAATGGAGAACGCTCAAGCTGTGAATTCACAGGAATTACATTTGCAGGAGCAGGACAGAACCTTGATACAGGTATGAAGGTAGTTCATAACGCACCAGCTACAACATCAGTTGTAAGTACTAAGTCAATATCTAAGGGTGGCGGAATCAGTACTTTCAGAAGTGCGGTAACAATGACTACCAAGGCTAAGAAGAGTAAATCATCAGTTTCATGTCAGTCACTTATGATAGATGATATTTCAAGATCTGATACAATTCCGGCTATGGATATCCGTGTTAATGATGCGGATGTAGGACATGAGGCAACAATTGGACGAATCAGTGATGATGCTGTATTTTATCTTATGTCAAGAGGAATTCCGGAAGATGATGCGAGAGCAATGATTGTTTCAGGATTTGCTGATAATGTATCTAAGGAGCTTCCGCTTGAGTATGCAATGGAGATGAATAATCTTATTAAGCTTGAGATGAAGGGCAGCATTGGTTAAGTTAATCAGAGTGAGGAATATGATATGATAGGTATCGAAGAAAAGGACATGATAATAAACCGTATCCCAGCCAAGACATGGAATCATCTTCATATGAACCAGAGCAAGGTTGGAGAGGTTGTAATTAACCGTACAGGTGAGTTAAATGCTTCTGTTAATGATGTAAGTCTCATTGATGATGGAAAGCTTAACAATGGTGAGCTTGACAATATCATTGGTGGATGTGGTCAGGAGATTACAGAGGCAGCTAAGAAGTCACAGGCTGAACCTGTATATTATATAACAGATAAGAAGAATGCAGGTTTTGTAAGACTCGACTTCAATTATGGAAAGAGTAATGCAGACATCAATGTTGTTGGTATTGAAACTAAAGAGAATGCCAGCATTGATGTTTACATGGATTTTAATGGAGATAAAGATGGAGAAGGCTTCGCAGCAGTACAGACAAGATTATATGCCGCCAAGGATTCGGTTATCCGTCTTATCCAGATTCAGAGGGTAGGCAGTGAGACAACATTTATTAATGATATCGGTGGTTACTGTGAAGATGGTGCAAGAATTGAACTTGTGCAGCTTTATTTAAGCGGAAAGAACAGATACGAAGGCTGTGAGATTAAGCTTGCAGGTGATGGAAGCTCTATGTCTGCAGAGATTGGATATGTTGCAGCAGGTAAAGAAAGACTTGATATGAACTACTGCGTAAGACATATCGGCAAGAAGACAGAATGTGCAATCAATGCGGCAGGTGCATTGAGAGATACAGCATTTAAGCTGTTCAGAGGAACTATTGATTTCATTAAGGGTTCAGCAGGTTCTGTTGGTAATGAGAAGGAAGAAGTTCTTCTTATTGATGAAAAATGTGTCAACCAGACTATTCCTATTATTCTATGTGCAGAAGAAGATGTTGTCGGTAATCACGGTGCAACTATAGGAAAGCCTGATGAGGAGCTTTTATTCTATCTTGAATCAAGAGGAATACCGGCACAAGAATGTTATAATATGCTGGCAGCAGCTAAGCTTTTAGCTGTATGCGGCAAAATCCCTGATGATGGTATCAGGAACGAGATACATGACTACATTAAAGAGGTTTATTAATGAGTGAGTTAAGTAAGACGATTGAGTCTATAAGAAAAGATTTCCCACTTATTTCGGGAAGCAATATTGCATATCTTGATAATGCAGCGACTACACAGAAGCCACAGGCTGTTCTTGATGCAGTTAATAAGTATTATCAGGAGATGAACGCCAATCCGTTCAGAGGTGTATACGAATTAAGTGAGATTGCTACAGAAAGTTATGAGAATGCAAGAAAGGCAGTAGCTCAGTTTATTGGTGCTAAAGATGCAAGCCAGATAGTATTTACAAGAAATGCTACAGAGAGTCTTAACTTAATTGCATACAGTTATGGAATGAATTTCATTAAAGAGGGTGATGAGATTGTTGTTAGTGTTATGGAACACCACAGCAATTTCCTTCCATGGAAGCATGTTGCAGAAAAATGTGGAGCGGTATTAAAGCAGCTTACACCTGATGAGAATGGAGAGATTACAGACAAGTCTTTAGAGGTTATCACAGATAAGACTAGGCTTGTAGCAGTTACCCAGGTTTCTAATGTATTAGGAAGAGTTAATGATATAAAGCATATTGCAGAGGTTGCACATGCACATGGTGCGGTTATTGTGGCTGACGGAGCACAGAGTGTTCCTCATATGCCGGTTAATGTAACAGACCTTGATGTTGACTTCCTTGTATTTTCTGGACATAAGATGTTAGCACCTATGGGAATCGGAGCATTATATGGCAAGAAAGAGCTTCTTGACAAGATGCCACCATTCTTAAGCGGTGGTGAGATGATTGAGATTGTTCACTGGGACAGAGTTAAATATGCAGAGGTTCCACATAAGTTTGAGGCAGGAACTGTTAATACTGGCGGTGCAGTCGGACTTCATGCGGCAATTGAATATATTAACAAAGTTGGATTTAACACAATCATGGCACAGGAGAGAAAGCTTACTAAGATTGCTGTTGACGCCATTAATGATATGAAGGGAGTTAACTTAATAGGTTCTCCGAAGGCAGAAGACCATGAGGGTATAGTCACATTTACAATTGACGGAGTACACCCACATGATGTTGCTTCTATACTTGATTCACAGCATATTGCAGTAAGAGCAGGACATCACTGCGCACAGCCATTAATGGATTTCCTTAAGGTTAATTCAACAACGAGAGCAAGCTTTGCTTTCTATAACACAGAAGAAGAAGTACAGCATTTTATAGAAGAACTATCTAAGATCAGGGGGCTTATGGGATATGGAGACTAAAACTTTTTATAATGAGGTTCTTACGGACCATAACATGCATCCATATCATAAGCATGATATAGACAATGCAGACTTAGAGCTTGAGGGTGTTAATCCAAGCTGTGGAGACGACATAATCTTAAAGCTTAAGTTTGATGATGCTAAGAAAACTATTGTTGATGGGGCATTTACAGGAGATGGCTGTGCAATATCGCAGGCATCAGCAGATATAATGCTTGAGCTTATCATTGGAAAGCCTATAGATGAGGCAGTACATCTTTCAGAACTTTTCCTTAAGATGATTAAGGATGAGGCAACTGAGGAAGAGATTGATGAGCTTGATGAAGCCGGAGCATTAAGAGATATCTCTCATATGCCAGCAAGAGTTAAATGTGCAGTACTTGGCTGGCACACAATGGAAGAGATGGTAGAGAACCTTAAGAATGTTTAGAATGTAACCCAATCACTTATAATATGGTGATTGGGTTTTAATGTTTGTAGATAAGAATGGAGTAAATATGGAAAAGAAATTAGTTAAGCAGCAGCTTCTTACAGGAGAACGTGCTCTTTTTGCAAGCAAAGACCTTCGTATTGAAGATTCTATATTTGATGATGGTGAGTCTCCATTAAAGGAGAGCAGTAATATAGAGCTTGTAAACAGCAGCTTTAAGTGGAAATATCCACTCTGGTACTGCAACAATGTCAATGTAAAGGACTGTTATTTCTTTGAGATGGGAAGAGCAGGAGTATGGTACACTAACGATATTAATGTTGAGGATACAATTATTGAAGCACCTAAGAATTTCAGAAGATGTAACAGACTAGGTCTTAAGAATGTGGAATTTGTCAATGCAGAGGAAACTCTCTGGAGCTGTGATAATGTTACTATGACAAATGTAGTGGCAAAGGGTAATTATTTTGCAATGAACAGCAACGATATGAAGATTGATGGTCTTAAGCTTGTTGGCAATTATCCATTTGACGGAAGTAAGAATCTTGAGATGAGAAATTCAAGACTTATGAGCAAGGATGCTTTCTGGAATGCTGAAAATATAACAGTGTATGATTCATACATTTCAGGTGAGTACCTTGGCTGGAATTCAAAGAATCTTACGTTTATTAACTGTACAATAGAGAGCCTTCAGGGATTGTGTTACATTGATAATCTTGTTATGAAGAACTGCAAGCTTATTAATACAACACTTGCTTTCGAGTATTCAACTGTAGATGCTGATATCACAAGCAGGGTTGACAGCGTGTTAAATCCAACTTCCGGAACGATAACAGCAGACAGTATAGATAAGCTTATAATTGAGAAGGATAAGGTTGATCCTTCGCTTACTAAGATAGTATGCAGGAATTAATAAGTAGAATTAAGAAGGGAAATCCGAGAATGAAATATGATTTTGATACAGTAGTGAACCGCCGTAATACGGATTCTTTAAAATGGAACGTGGCAGAGAATGAGCTTCCTATGTGGGTTGCTGACATGGATTTTAAGACAGCACCTGAGATAACTGAGGCTATTAAGGCAAAGGCAGACCTCGGTGTATACGGTTATACTGAGATATCAAAGGACTGGTATGACGCATACACAGGCTGGTGGGAAAGACGCCACAATTTCAGGATGGAAGACGACTGGCTTATGTTCGTAACAGGCGTTATACCTGCAATATCAAGCTCTGTAAGAAAGCTTACGACACCAGCAGAGAATGTTGTAATCATGACACCTGTATACAACATTTTCTTTAACAGTATTCTTAATAATGGCAGAAATGTGTTACAGAGCCAGCTTGCATATGAGAATGGCAGGTATGTAATAGATTTTGAAGACCTTGAAGTTAAGCTCAAGAACCCACAGACAACACTTCTTATTTTGTGCAACCCACAGAATCCGGGTGGAAATGTATGGAGAAAGGAAGAACTTGCACGTATCGGAGAGCTTGCTTACAAGTATGGAGTCGTTGTTATATCTGATGAGATTCACTGCGAGCTTACAGACCCGGGCATTGATTATGTGCCATTTGCAAGTGTTTCGGAGGTGTGTAAGAATATATCTGTAACATGCATAGCACCTACGAAAACATTTAACATGGCAGGCTTACAGACAGCAGCAATATGTGTGCCGGATGAGCGACTCCGTCACAAGGTTTGGCGTGCAATCAATACCGATGAGGTAGCTGAGCCAAATGTTTTCGCAGTTGATGCGGCTATAGCTGCATTTACAAAGGGTGAGGAATGGCTTGAGCAGTTAAGAGAATATATCTACGAGAATAAACAGATTACCGAAAAGTTCATAAAAGACAATATTCCGAGAGTGTCAATGGTGGAATCACATGCAACTTATCTTTGTTGGCTTGATGTGTCTGATATCACAGACAATTCAACAAGGCTTGCGGCATATATAAGAAAGAATACAGGACTTTTCCTGTCAGCGGGAGAAGGCTTTGGCGGAGATGGAAAACATTTCTTAAGACTGAATGTTGCATGTCCTAAGACAACTTTAATGGATGGGCTTGAAAGACTTAGAAATGGCATATTGAGTTTTGACAGGTAGTGGGTTACAATAATATAAGTGAAATAACACATGAGATACGAGTGTATCTAAGAATAATAAGCGAGGAGATAATGATATGAATATTGTATGTTTAGACCTTGAGGGCGTTCTTGTACCAGAGATATGGATTGCATTTGCAGAGGCAAGCGGAATCCCAGAGCTTAAGAGAACAACAAGAGACGAACCAGATTATGATAAGCTTATGAACTGGAGACTTGGTATTCTTAAGGAGCATGGTCTTGGACTTAAAGAAATTCAGGATACTATTGCTAAGATTGACCCAATTCCGGGAGCAAAGGAATTCCTTGATGAATTAAGAAGTATAACACAGGTTATCATTATTTCAGATACATTTACACAGTTTGCTACTCCGCTTATGAAGAAGCTGGGCTGGCCAACTATTTTCTGTAATTCACTTGAGGTCGCTGACAATGGTGAGATTACAGGTTTCAAGATGCGTTGTGAGCAGTCAAAGCTTACAACAGTTAAGGCTTTACAGTCTATTGGTTATGATACTATTGCATCAGGAGACAGCCACAATGACTTAGGAATGATTAAGGCAAGCAAGGCAGGCTTCCTCTTTAAGAGTACAGAGCAGATTAAGGCTGATAATCCTGAATTAGAGGCATTTGATACATATGATGAGCTTTTAGCTGCTATTAAGAAGGCACTTTAAGATGCATCAAAGGTAAAAGGGGTTACTATGTTATTAGAAGAGATACTCAAGCAGGAACAGGAAAGATTCATTAAAGAGAATCTCCTTTCTGATGAAATGATTGAGTTATTAAAAGAAAATATTATGCCGTTTAACACACTGATGGCTTATTACAGATGCGCCATTATGGAGGTTGAGACTAAGTTCAAGGTGCTTAATGAGGAGTTCTCATTACAGTATGACAGAAATCCTATTGAGAGTATCAAGAGCAGAATTAAGTCTATGGATGGAATATTTAAGAAGGCGAAGAAGAAAAATATTCCTATAACAATGGAAGGCATTGAGGAAGGTATAAGAGATATTGCGGGGGTAAGAGTAATATGCTCTTTCCCGGAAGATATCTATATGCTTGCCGACTGCCTGTTAAAGCAGGACGATGTAGTGCTTGTCGAGAGAAAGGATTATATCAAGAATCCTAAGCCAAGCGGTTACAGAAGTCTTCACCTTATAATTGAGATACCGATATTCCTTCAGAATGAAAAGAAGATGATGAAGGTTGAGGTTCAGTTCCGTACAATTGCCATGGATTTCTGGGCGAGCGTGGAGCATAAGGTTCGTTATAAGAAGAATATTCCAGATTCTGAAGCAGAACAGCTGGCTGCAGAATTGTCTTCATGTGCAGATCAGATTGCTGCAATGGATAACAAGATGGAAGAGATTCGCCGCAGAATTGCAGAAGCGGAGGAAAGAGAAGCTGAAAATAGTCCGGCTAAGCAGCCTCAGACGATAGGTGGGGTTATGCTTAAGAAGAGGCTGGAATCGGGGAGGTTTCCCTTTAAGAAGTAGGTAAGAAATGGCTCCCCGGAGAGGGGGCTGGGGATGGCTGTATGGTTTAATTGAAAACGCGCTCCCGCTCGGGCGAAGACGCAGCGGGTACTAAGTTTGTGGGGATTTGCCGCCTTTCGGCGGCTCTCCCCACGCACTAAGTACCGGCGTCTTCTTACGGTTTTCAATTAAACCATACAACCACACCCAGCCCACCACCCCGGGGAGTTTTTACCTACTTGCGTTGGTCGCGTTGCTCCCTCGCTTTTGTGGTGGGGTGAGATGCGTGGTTCAGCGTTGGTCGCATTGCTCCCTTGCTGGTGTGGTGGCGGGATTGAGCTATGGTCGTGTAGAGCAACTGTGTTTGTGATGGGGAGGATGTGACTGGGTTGGATAAAGGACTTTCTTGAAGGTTCAAGTGGAGTTTAGAGGCTGTAGGATTTTATAAAATGTGTAGCAATTTTCGCACACGATGTGCGAAAAAGGCGCATTCGAGCCATGGATGGCGAGTATGCGCCGGTTGCGGACGGTGACTGTAACGCGGATAAAATCCGTACAGCGTCTTAATGACACGTTCCACCTTTAAGAAAGTCCTTTATCCAACCCAGTCACACCTTGCTGGACATAAAAGAAGGAGGACATTATGAAGGTTATATCTATTGTTGATGATGATTATGGAATTATGTTTAATAACAGACGAGTTTCTAAGGACAGTGTTCTTAATGAGCATATTATTAAGATGCTTGATGGCGGGAAGTTATGGCTTTCTTTATATAGCAAGCAGCTTTTTTGTGATTATGAGAATCTTGAGGTTAATCAGGAGTTTGGTTTTGCCGGAAGGGATGATTTCTGTTTTGTTGAGGACTCTGAGATTGTTTCTTATGAGGATATGGTGGATGAGGTTTATCTGTATAAGTGGAACAGGAAGTATCCTTCTGATGTGAAGTTTCCTAAGGACATGCTTAATGAGTTTAAGCTGGAGGGTTCTACTGATTTTGAGGGTAATTCTCATGAGAAAATTACTGAAGAAAGATATGTAAGAAAGAAATAAGGAAAAATACATGCGTAATATAAGGTTAGAAGTGCTAAGGAGAGTAACCGCATTTTTACTGGTGTTCTTTATTGCAGGAAGCGGATTTGGGTTAAGCGGATGCTCTTCTAAGAAGGATAATCAGGCTGGTACTGTGGGGAGTGCTGAGGTTCAGAGTACGGCTGTTGCAGATGATATGGCATCTTTAGTATATCAGGGTGAACCGTATGTTGTAATTAATGATAATAACCCAGCGTTTAATGATGCTGACTTCACGACTATATCATTTGAGAGTTACGGAGAACTGGATGAACTTGGAAGATGTACGACTGCATTTGCTAATATAGGTAAAGACATTATGCCTACTGAGAAACGTGGTGCAATTGGTGAAGTAAAACCTACGGGATGGCAGACAGCGAAATACGATAGTGTTGATGGCAAATATCTGTATAACAGATGTCATCTGATTGGATATCAGCTTACCGGTGAGAATGCTAACGCAAAGAATCTGATTACAGGAACAAGATATCTTAATGTTGATGGTATGCTGCCTTTTGAAAATATGGTGGCGGATTACATAAAGGAAACTAATAATCATGTTCTGTACCGCGTAACACCTGTATTTTCTGGCGATAATCTTGTTGCCAGCGGTGTGCAGATGGAGGCTGAGTCAGTTGAGGATAATGGCGATGGAATTCTTTTCAATGTGTATTGTTTTAATGCACAGCCGGGAATTGCTATTGATTATGCAACAGGTGACAGCCATCAGGACGATTCAATAGTTGCAGATGCTTCAAAGTCAACAACTGCGGCAGAAGCAAATGTGCAGACATATGTACTTAATACAAATACTAAGAAGTTCCACAAAGAATCCTGCAACAGTGCAAAGAGCATGGATGCTTCCAATAAAAAGATTTATACAGGAAGCAGGCAGGATATTATTGATATGGGGTATGAGTCTTGTGGTGTGTGCAAGCCGTAAAATAGTTATTTGAATTGAATTAAATTTAATAATATGGTAAGATTTTGACAGAGAAACCGGATAATATAATAGTTAGCTTGTTTATACATGGAAAGGAATTTTTATGAGAAAAATCAAACTAATACTGTTATTTTGCGCTGTTTTTCTGTCAATTTTGTTATTAACAGGTGATAAAGACAGGATACAGGCAGATGATGATGACAGTAATTTTACTAATTTAGTGGTATTTGCCAGATTTGCAGGTGAAACCGAATTTATAAATGATGTATATGAAGGCAGTTCTGTCAGAAAAATAACAGATAATTCATATAATGCAGGTTCATATAGTGTAGGCGATTATTACAGATGTGTATCAGATAACAAATTAAGAATGAGAAGTGTATATTTATATGATAATGGCGGCTCAATTGTACTTTCACATCCTCGTGGGTATTATGCAGAGTACAGCGATATTAATACTATTGGTTATAAAGATGCTTCGGAGCGTGCAAACAGAATGTATGAGCTTAGGCAGGAGTGGTCAGAAGCTGTTAATAATGCCATATCATCGGGTAATAAAATTTCTGATTATAATGATACTGTATACTATGATTATGGTGTGCTTGATAAAGATAACAATGGAACAATTGATTCAATTACAATTATTTATAAGAATAATGAGTCAGGTAATATATCAGTAAGCTGGTCTTCACCATTGTGGAATTATACAGATTATGTTAATAATATTTCTGTTAATACCGGCAAAAAAACTATTAATAGTTACAAATATGTCCAGATAACCAATTCGTATTGTAAGCCTGATGGTGATACTAACGGATATTTATTTAAGGATGGGGATGACCAGGTATTTGTATCAATTGCAACAGCAGTACATGAAATGGGACATATTATGGGGCTGAAGGATTTATATAACTCAAAGAATGCGTCACCGGTGTATTTCATGTCAGTTATGGCAAAGCATATATCTCCAGTTCCACAGTTTATGTCTCTTAAGGAGAAAGAAGTATTAGGCTGGGCTGATGAGAATGATATTAAGACGATTTTGTCCGAAGGAGAATATAGTCTTAAAGCATTAGGAACTTCAGGTACGGATAATATTACAGGATATAAGATGGATATTCCGGAAAAGGGTAAGACATTGTATCTTGAGTACAGAAACTTTGAGGATAATGGTAACAAATATGATTCTCAATATAAGCAGATGTTCAAGATTAATGGAAACAGAGTGGATAAAATTCCATTAAAATCTGGGCTGGTATGTTATCTTATAGACAGTGACACTAAGTTTCCAAGTAATATGTATTTTTCATCACCTAAATGGAATTATGAAGTTATTGGTGGACAGTATAACACAAAGGCAGATGCAGCATTAGGAATAGGTGAAGATATATGGATTTACGGAGATATTTATATCAGTGTCAATTCAATCGAGAATAATATACTCACATTTGAAATAAAGGGTGGCATTCCAGAGCATATTCATAGTGGTGGAGTGGCAACATGCGTCAATCGTGCAGTGTGTGAAGTATGTCATGAGGAATATGGTGAATTGAATAAGGATAATCATAAGTTACAGCATGTAGAAGCTAAAGCAGCTACAGTGACTCAGGAAGGTAATATTGAATATTATTACTGCTCTTTATGTTTAAAATACTTTGCAGATTCAAATGCATCAAAGCAAATAGACAAAGATAGTGTTGTTACATCAAAATTGACGCCAGAAATAATTGCTGGTGATAAATGTATAATTGATAAGAATTCCGATAAGGCAATTACATTTAAGTCTAATGCAGCATTTTCAGATTTTGTAAAAGTAGAACTTGATGGCAGAGAGCTTGTAAAAGACAAGGATTATACGGTAAAAGCAGGAAGTATTATTGTAACACTTAATCCAGATTTAATAAAAAAATTATCGACGGGAGAGCATGTTATAGGTATTGCTTCATCGAGTGGAACAGCTAGTGCACATTTTACTGTTAAAGAACCGGAGACGGAACCAGAGACAGAACCGGAGATAAAACCAGAGACAAAACCGGAGACGGAACCAGAGACAAAACCGGAGACGGAACCAGAGACAAAACCAGAGACGGAAGCAGTGACAGAACCAGGAACAGAACCAGAGACAGAAACAGTGACAGAAAGCAGCAGGAAAACAGAATCTGAAACTGAGGACATCAAGGAGACTGAAAGTAGTAAAGAAACAGAAAGTATCAAAGAATCTGATTCAGAGAGCAGCAAGGCGACAAAAACAGAGATGGAGAGTACTAAAGAATCTGAAACAGAAACAGAGACCATCAGTCAGATAGAATCAGAAACAACAAGCCAGTATACATTTGATGAAAATGAAACAAATGCATCATCAATCAACACTGGGGACAGAAATCATGGGAAATTATGGCTTGTAATAGCAATTATTGCGTTAGCTGGATGTATTGCAGCAGCAGTTATGTATGTTGTTTCAAAGCGAAAGTAATAAAAACTGAATAGCAACTGATAATACAAAACAGGAGTAGGTCAATAGCTTAACTCCTGTTTTGTGTTATGAAATATAGTTGTTATTCAGTAAATGTTCCAACCAATTTAACAAGCATTGCAACGGTCATATCCATGCCTTCAACAGTAATATGTTCATAAGGACCGTGGTATGCGTGTCCTCCAGTTCCAAGGTTAGGGCATGGAAGTCCTTTGAAGCTTAACTGACAGCCGTCTGTTCCCCCTCGGATAGGAAGAATAAGCGGTACTATATCAGCCAGTTCACAGGCTTTCTTTGCATTATCAATAAGATTCATGCAGCCCGCAATGATTTCGGACATATTCTTATACTGGTCTTTAATGGTGAGTGTAACAGTTCCCTTGCCCCATTTTTCATTCATATTCTTTTCGATTAATCGCAGAGTATTTTTCTTTGCTTCAAATAAATTCTTATCATGGTCTCTTACTATATAATTAAGCGAAGCCTCACTGACATCGCCAGACATGCTGACAAGATGGTAGAAGCCCTCGTAATCTTCTGTGCCGCGAGGGGTTTCCATAGCAGGAAGTGCATTGTTAATCTCCATTGCAACAAGACTGGCATTAATCATGGTGTCTTTGGCAGAACCTGGGTGTACATTGAAGCCTTTAATATGAAAATCCGCTTTGCATGCGTTGAAGTTTTCGTACTGAATCTCGCCTTCTGTGTCGCCGTCAATTGTGTAGGCGTATTTGGCACCGAACTGTTCTATGTTAAAATGTTCAGCTCCCATGCCTATTTCTTCATCAGGTGTGAATGCAATACATATTGTTCCATGAGGTATATTGTCTTTCTGCAAATGTTCTATCATAGTAAGTATTTCAGCAATACCTGCTTTGTCATCGGCACCAAGTATAGTGCTTCCGTCTGATGTGATAAGTGTACGACCCTTAAGAGTGCCAAGATGAGGAAAATCATGCACAGACAAGGTTATTCCCGCAGGAAGTGTGAGTGATACACCATTAAAGTTTTCTGTTATAACTGGTGTAATATCGTGATTGCAATAATCGGACACAGTATCCATATGTGCAATAAATCCGATAGCAGGTGCATTTTCATAACCTTTGGTTGCTGGAAGCTTACCATACAGGTAACACATATCGTCAAGTACAATGTCCGATAAATTCAATCCCTCCATCTCATTTTTAAGAAATCTGGCTAACTCAAACTGGCATGCAGATGAGGGAGTTGTTTCACTGTTTTCGTCACTTGGTGTACGGAAAGTGACATATTTTAATAATCTTTCATATGCTTTCATGGTAATTCTCCAATCTGTGGATTGATATTCATATATTAACATATTCTGGTGGAAATATACGGATTATGCGCAAAAAATAAAAGATTATCAATATATAAAATAAACTCCATTCAATGGGACGGAGAAGAATATAAGGATAATGGTATACTTTGCAGAAATGCAGTTGCAAAAGGTAATAAGGTGGTAAATGATTATACAGCTTTGTATGGAGGAGATGCATATCTTCCTGCCAATAATCTGGCTTATAAATATGTTGCTTAATTAATAATCACCCAGCAGCGGTTACATTTGGAGCATTAACAGTTCTGATAGTAATTTCCTGCGTGGTAGTATTTCTTGTATTCTTAAAAAGAAGACAGATGAATAAATACGAAAAGTATTAACATACAGACACCAGCACGTTAAGGTTAAATGTGCTGGTGTTTTCTATATCATATGTATTTATCATTCTTTGATGAGATGTTTACCAGTCCAAAAGACAGTGCAAAAAGTATAATAACGAAGGCCACGAAATATAGACCTCCCATTGTATTTTCCATGGAAGCTATAAAATCATATGAGCCATGTAATAGAACTGGTAACACAACACTGAATATTCTGAATATCTTGGAGCTAAACTTTTTTCCACGATTATACTGTTTTCTTGCGAGACCATAGAATACACCCATAAATACACCAAAACAGGCATGTCCTGGAATTGCTGTAATTGCTCTTACAATAGCAGTTGAAAAACCATATGATAAAACATAGTTGATATTTTCCCAAAGGGCAAATCCGAGTGAAACAAATACTGCATATACAACACCGTCATACTGACAGTTAAATTCTGGATTATTCCATGTCCGTTTTTTTAAGAAGAAATACTTTGAGCTTTCTTCGGCTATGGCAACAATAACAAAATAAAGAATTATCTGATACAGCAATGTATTTTCGGGAACAAAGCATGATAAAATCCATTCCCCTATTTTTTCCTCAATTAAGGCAATAATGGTGGATAGAATTCCCGCAATAACTAGCTGTCTTAAAAGGTAGCCGCTTTCCTTTTCCATTCTGTCTGCTCTGTATACTTTAATCATAAGGAATACCGCAGGAATAACTGCCGCTAATATTAATATCCAGTTATACATCATTATAGGTTCCAATATAAAATAAAACATATATCTGCTTGCTCCTTATTGTGCTTTTTATTTCTATTTTATAATTATATATCTCATATATTCTGATAACAAGCTGCTTTATAATATATTAATAAATGGAAGTGCGAAATCATGGCAGTCGGTTAGATGCTATGAAAAACAGAAATATATTTCTTGCTGATGGCAAAAGTATGATTAAAATGTAAAGAAAGAATAAGGCAGGTACAAGGAGGAGCTGCATGAATGATGATTATCATGTAATAAAAAGACTATTGATTGAAACAATGCATGCTTAAACTAAAAAGATATGCATCGTGCAGCATAAATAACATTAGATAAAATACAGGTATTGATTTAAGTTCTTACTTTGCGCATGATATCGAAACTTATAGAAATTAAGAAAAAACGGTATGAAATAATTCCAGAATATAAGCGAATCTATTCGCTAGATATAGCAATAGATTTAAAGACATTAGATTTTCATGATAGGAGTTATTTATTAACAGATGAGCAGATATTTTAGTATGACATGATATTTAAAAACGATAATATCCTTTTGTGAAGAAAGTTTCATAGAAGCTGAGCAAATTTTCAATAAAGTTGTGAAATTTGATTTTCATAATAGTTCATCTCCTTTCTTACAACGACATTGTATAACACGAAAAAGCATAATACATGCCAAAACAAAAAAATAAATAGACAAAAATTGCAAGATGGAGAGTGTATATTTGGATATGATGAGTCAATAGTCTATAAAAGGATATAAAGTTATTATTAAAAATTAAAACTATTTGGTAGACTATGCATATTACATCGGATAAAAACGATGAGTAAAGAAGATTGCATAAAAGCTAAGTAACTTATTAATAAAATTATGTAATTTGATTTTCATAGAATTTCATCTCCTTTCTGATTATGTTTTTGTTATAGAATATAAAAAGGAAAAATACTTGCCAAAATAAAGAAATAAGTAGTCAAAAGTTGCTTAAAGATTTTTTATATAAAAACTAAGAAAATAAATATTTTAACAGAAATACATTAGATTATTTAGGAAAATAATCAGCAGCAAATATGAGAATAGTTATGTTGTGATAAAAGTAGAAAAAAGCTCTGTGTGCAATGCACATGAGATTTTTTCTACTTTTTTAATTGAAATGTAAAAATTTCAGATTACTTGTATATGTGAATTATTACAGTCGTATCATTTAGTGCATATTTTATTCAATATATTTTATTTAAGCAGCAAGTCAGGAGATGAGCAGTGAGGCAGAAAATTTGAATGAAATGATTCAAAAATTTAAGGTTGCTGAGTTTAATGAATAAAATTATCTTAATATGAATGGGATTCTTATTGCTGGAAACGGTTATGATATGCTTAAAGCATACTATGCTATATTGAGAGCATTGTATAAGCATTCATGATATATAGATAAATATAACAGACTAAAAAGGGAGGCGTTATTTGATAACGTCTCTTTTTGTGATTTATTAAAACAGTATAAATTAATAAAAATGGGAACCAAAAATCTTTCAAAAACGCTGTGGGACTGATATTTTTTATGGGAGATTTTCTCTTGGTTTTCTAAAATGATAGATGCATATGTGTTTGATTTCGCGCCAAAATGGAATAAAAACTAGACAATAATTGCATATACGGCATGTTATAAATGTCAGAATTTTATATAAAGTAAGGCAGTATCATTTTGTGCATACTTTGTACAATTTATGAAATTGTCTTTTACATATATTTGTTATATCTTTGATATAACAAAATTGTGGGAATAAAATAAATAATTGGTATTTTGAAAGGAGAATTTTCACATGGAAGAAAAGAGGTACCTGAAATTGTATAACAAGGTAGGTTATGGATCAGGAGATTTTGCAGGAAATGTTGTGTATGCATTTCTATCATCATTTGTAATGCTGTATCTGACAAATACGGTAGGTTTAAATCCTGGTATTATCGGAACGCTGATTATGGTATCAAAGCTGTTTGATGGAATCAGCGATATGTTTTTTGGAACCATGATTGATAAAACAAAAAGTAGACTTGGAAAAGCTAGACCATGGATGTTATATGCGTATATAGGTTGTGCCGTAACACTCATAGCAAATTTCGCGATTCCAGACAGTCTTGGGACAACTGCACAGTATGTATGGTTCTTTATAGCATATACATTGTTAAATGCAGTATTTTTCACTGCAAACAATATAGCATATGCATCATTAGTTACTTTTTGTACAAAAAACAGCAGGGAACGTGTAGAGATGGGATCATGGCGATTTATCTTTGCATTTTCGACAAGCTTACTTATTCAGTCTGTTACAGTACAGTTTGTAAGAGCAGCAGGCGGTGGGGCAGCAGCATGGAGAACGGTTGCCGTTGTATATGCCATTATTGGATTGATTGTTAATACAATTTCAGTTTTTTCAATTAAGGAGCTTCCGGAAGAAGAATTAAAAGCGGGGAAGGAACACACAGAAGAAAAGTATGGACTAATAGAGGCTGCAAAACTTTTATTTTCTAATAAATATTATCTTATGATTTGTGCAACTTATATTTGTCAGCAGATTTATTCAGCCATGTTAAATATGGGCATTTATTATATGATTTATATTTTGAAAAATGAAAATTTGTATTCCGTATTTTCATGGGCAATTAATATCCCTGTTATTATCGCAATGTGCATCACTCCTATGCTGGTGGAAAAAATGAAAGGTTTATATCGAATGAACTTTGCAGGCTATGTTCTTGGAACAGTGGGACGTGTCGGAGTCATCTTTGCAGGTTATATGGGAAGCGTTCCACTTATGCTTGCATTTACAGCGATTGCAGCACTTGGAATGGCACCGTGGCAGGGTGATATGGGAGCAGTTGTTGCAAGCTGTTCAGAATATACTTATCTTACAAAGCATAAACACATTGATGGAACTATGTATTCATGCACATCTTTTGGTACGAAAATCGGAGGAGGAATCGGAGTTGCATTATGTGGATGGTTGCTTGATGCAAGCGGATTTGTTAAGGAAGCAGCGGTGCAGCCTGCCTCTTGCTTAAATATGCTTCATATTATGTATTTATGGATTCCTATGGTATTGTCATTAATAATTACATTCATCATGTCAAGAATGAATGTTGAAGATGCAAACGAAAAACTAAAAAAACAGTTGGAGGAATGTTGATATGGAATATAAAGGAATGAAAGGATTGATACTTACCTGTAAGCATCACGACGGCTTTTGCCTCTGACCAAGCAAGTATACAGAGCACAGCATTAAAAACTCACCTTATAAGAATGGGAAAGGTGATATTGTGCGTGAAACAGCAGAGGCGTGTAAGGAATATGGTCTGAAGTTTGGTGTCTATCTCTCACCATGGGACAGAAATTATGGGCTATATGGAAAGTGAGGAAAAATATGAATGCTGATATGAAATGGCTGGACAATCCAGAAGTGTTTAAAGTAAATCAATTGGAACCACATAGTGATCATTGTTATTATCTGGATTATTCAGACATGAAAAAAGAAAAAAATCCATTATTACAGTCATTAAATGGTCAATGGGAGTTTGCTTACAGCAAAAATGTGATGGAAAGACCTGTTGATTTTTATAAAGATACATTTGATACATCAGGATTTGATAAAATTATGGTTCCAGGACATATTGAACTGGCTGGATATGATAAAATCCGTTATATCAACACTATGTATCCATGGGAAGGAAAAGAGTACCACAGAGGAGCCTATAGTATGGAGGCAACTGGAGCAGAAAAAGGAATGTTTTCAGAGGCAAAGTACAATCCGGTGGGTTCTTATATAAAATACTTTGATTTGCAAAAAAGCATGTGTGGAAAGAGAATCCATATCTGCTTTGAAGGTGTAGAAGAAGCTATGTATCTTTGGCTTAATGGTCAGTTTATAGGTTATGCCGAGGACAGCTTCACACCTTCTGAGTTTGATTTGACACCATATATTAGGGAAAAGGGAAATGTACTGGCAGTACAGGTACATAAGATGAGTACTGCAGCATTTTTAGAGGACCAAGACTTTTTCAGATTCTTTGGAATTTTCAGAAATGTTACTTTGAAGGCAATACCAGATGTTCATTTGGAGGATGTTTGGTTCAAACCAGTATTAAACCGTGATAATGTAAGCGGAAGTATAACTGTAAACATGAAAGTGTCCGCCCTTGATGGTCAGAATGTAACTGCAGGCTTTATTTTAAAAGACAGGGAAGAAAATGTATTAGTAGAGAAATCCATACAGCTAAATAAAGATAATGACTATTTAGAAGGTACGATATGTGTTGATTTAGAAAATGTTAAACTGTGGGATAATCATAACCCATATTTGTATCATGCTTATGTTGAACTTAAAGCTGAGGATGGTTCCTTGGCAGAGGTAATCCCTTATGATATCGGTTTTAGACGAATAGAGATTATAGATAAAATAATTTATTTAAATGGAAAACGCCTTATTATTACAGGTGTAAACCGTCATGAGTGGAATGCAAAAACAGGAAGATGCATTGGTATAGAAGATATGAAAGCAGATATATCCTGTTTGTTAAGGAATAATATTAATTCTGTGCGTACCTGCCACTATCCTGATCAGATACCATGGTACTATATGTGCGACAATGCAGGTATTTATGTGATGGCAGAAACAAATTTGGAAAGCCATGGTTCGTTCCAGAAGTTAGGTGCAATTGAACCATCATGTAATGTACCAGGATCTTTTCCACAGTGGAAGGGTGCCGTAATTGATCGGGCAAAAAATAATTTTGAAACTTTTAAAAATCATACATCCATCCTTTTCTGGTCATTAGGAAATGAATCATATGCAGGTGACGACATAGAGGCAATGAATGTTTATTTTGCTGAAAAGCAGGATGGAAGATTAGTTCATTATGAGAGTGCTTATTATAATAGGGTATACGAGGATACAATTTCTGATTTAGAGACCAGAATGTATGCGAAGCCAGAGGATGTAGAGAAATATTTGAACAACAGTCCGAAGAAACCATATATTTTATGTGAATTCATGCATGATATGGGAAATTCCATGGGAGGACTTGGCTCGTATATGAAACTGATTGACAAATATGATATGTATCATGGTGGATTTATATGGGACTATATTGACCAGGCAATTATGGTAAAGGATCCAGTGACAGGAAAAGATGTTTTACGATATGGCGGAGATTTTGACGATAAACCAGCAGACTATGAATTCTCAGCTAATGGAATTGTATTTGCTGACAGGAAAGAAAAACCAGCGATGCAGGAAGTGAGGTACTATTATGGCTTATACAGATAAATTAAGAGTTGTCTATGGTGACTATACACTTGGTGTACATGGAGAAGGATATGATTATATTTTTTCTTATGCACAGGGTGGTTTGGAATCTATCGTTAAAAATGGCTACGAGTGGCTGTATCGCTGTCCTAAACCTACTTTCTGGAGAGCATTGACAGATAATGACAGAGGAAGCAGGTTCCACATTAAAAGCGGTAGCTGGCTTTCAGCAGATATGTTTATTGACTGTAAAGAAGTTCAGGTTATCATGGATGGTAAGGAACAAAAACCTTATGCACCAGATAATAATAGCTATGGTTGTGATGTTTATGCTGATGAAATTGTCGTAAAATATACATATGAGACCATAACAACTCCAGCGACAACTGTACTTGTAAGCTATACGGTTGACGTATCTGGAAAGATCCGTGTGGATGTACATTATAAAGGGGTACAGGGACTTCCAGAATTTCCTGTATTTGGAATGAGGTTTATTATGCCAACCCTGGCAGACAAATATTTATATAAGGGACTGTCTGGGGAAACATATCCTGATAGAAAGGCAGGAGCCAAAGAAGGAATCTATGAGATTAATGACCTGAGTCTTACACAATATATTGTTCCACAGGAATGTGGTATGAGAATGGATACAGAGTGGCTTGAAGTTACAAGACATACAACGCTTGATAACAGCAGGACGGACAGCTTATCTCAAATTTTACGCATTGAAAAAAATGACAAAAATTTTGCATTTTCTTGTCTGCCTTATACGGCATCGGAGATTGAAAATGCCCTCCATCATGAAGAACTGCCACCAGCAAGAAGAACTGTTTTATGTGTATATGGTGCAGTAAGAGGTGTTGGAGGCATTGACAGCTGGGGAACTGATGTAGAAGAGGAATATCATATCAGTGCAGAAGATGATAAGGATTATTCCTTTAGCATATGTTAATCGCGGGATAAGAATATGAAGTTTAAGATTACCAAAGACTGGGTAAAGAGTTTTTTGTGATAATTATGTTATTGGTGATTACATTGGAACCTACAGTGGATTTGGTTGGTCGAATAATTAAAACAAGAAGGGTAGTGGAGAAACAGGGATTATAAATAAAAGGAGTTGCTTGTAAGTGTTATTGGTATATGAAAATAAAAATACGGGATTATCATCCGAGTGGAAAGAACCAGTACATGTGCCGCCGCATCTGCATGAAGCAATAGAAGTTGTGTATGTAACGGATGGAGAAGTAGAGCTTGGAGTGGGACCTGAATTGTTCCATATGGATGAAGGGGATTTTGCAATAATATTTCCTAATGTAATACATCATTATCAAGTTTTTGGGAAAAAGAAGAATAAGGTAATATATTTATATCTTGATCCAAAACTATTTCCCTCATACTATAAAGAACTTCAGAATTACAGTCCTGAAAATCCAGTTGTGAAAAAAAGAAAAGTGCATCCGGATGTAGTAAATGCTATAAAATATTTGGCAGAAATAACAGATGGCAATCCAATGCTGATAAAGGCATATGCACAGATGATTTTAGCACATGTTTTCACAACAATGCCATTGATTAATAAAAGTGCAGTAGGAAGAGATGATCTTATTTACAATGCGGTGGAATATGTAGCCAAAAATTTTAGAGAAAACATCAGCCTTGAAAAAATGGCATATGAATTGTGTGTAAGCAAATATGTATTATCAAGAATGTTTGCGAAGACATTTCATTGTAATTTTAGTAAATATGTGAATGGAGTCCGGTTAAATTATGCAGTTGCAGAACTTGAAAACACGATGGATTCTATAACAAACATATGTCTTGATTGCGGATTTGAAAGTCAAAGAACTTTTAACCGTGTATTTAAGGATAGATATAAAATTACACCTAGAGAATATAGAAAAAGGATGGAACATGATAAATAATATTTTATATGTTGATGACCAAATTCCCCACAAATAATATGCATATTATTAGAAAAAGCAGAGAACCTATATTCTCTGCTTTTAGTTATATGTTTTTTCTATATTCAGATGGTGATAAACCTTTTAACTTTTGAAATATTCGGCTGAAATACAGGGGGTTTTCATAGCCCACAATCCTGGCAATTTCGTTAATGTTATATTGAGGATTCTGCAGAAGTGCTTCTGCATTGTATATTCTTTTACGCATAATAAATTGTTTAGGTGTAATACCAGTATATAAGCGGAAATTACGAATGAACCAGCTTGTACTTATATTATTTTGCTCTGCATAGCTATCAATATTAATTGGTTCATTATAATGTTCACTAAAGTATGAAACAGCATTGTCTATTTCATCAGCTTTATGTGTATTATCATGAGATACAGAAGATAAAAAATGCCGATGTAGTCTTATAAAAATTTGTCGTAGATACATTTCTAGCATTTCAGGATATCCATTCTGACACATCTGCAGTTCTTTGATCATTTCACGAAACAGAATCTGATATTCAGATCCAGAACCACAGTAGAAAACTTTTTTGTCATCAGTTAATCCATAGGAACGAAGAAGATTTGTAACATTATTCCCAGTGAAATGTACCCAGTAAACTTCTACATTATCTTTTGCATAATATTCATATTTTTGAGGTTCTTTAGGTCTGTATAATACCATATGACCAGCATGAACGATGGTTTCATCTGAATCATTATTAAAATGGAAGTGGGCTTTTCCAGATGCGATAAAAAGTAATTGGAAATCCAGTCTGCCACGCGGACGCCATGTAGGAAGTTTTGGCTTAGTATATAGCTTATAGGTACCACACATGGTTATAATTAGTTCCTTTGATTTATCTTTCCTGTCAATAGTGGAATTGTTCAAGTATGCGTTATTGGTATACATATAAAGCCCCCTTTACGTGTAATTAAAAAATAATATGCATATATACTGTTGTAAATATAGGAAATCATTAAATACACAATGTTATTTTATCATTTTATGCATATAATGTCTATTTACTTTAATAAGACAAGTCATAAATGAAACAAACTAATGTAATGTTATAAATTATTTGAATTATAGGCTTTGAATGAAAAATCATAATGGATTAGGAAAATAAAAATTATGCTTAACTGGGATGACTAATAATATTGTTTTGTGCATAATCTGTACAATTTATGATATGGATTTTTGGGGCTATTTTTTGTATATTATGTATAACAAGAATGCAAGGTGATTTTACGGATAACAAAGAATAACAATAGGATTGATTTCTATGAGTAAGTATAATTAGATATGGTCGGCTGATAAAAATTATTCGTTATTATATATTATCCGATAAATGTTGATTTAAGTGGGGTGATTGAGATGCAGACAGATATATTGATACAAAGTTTCCTAGATGGCGTATATGATGGGAGACTTTTAGATGTGTATGCTGATGAGACGAAAATTTATTATCAAAGAGAACGCTATATCAATGCAATAAAGAAATTCGAGCAGTGCTATAAGCCGGGAGATGTGGAGTTGTTCAGTGCTCCGGGAAGAAGTGAGATTGGCGGTAACCATACAGATCATCAGAACGGAGAGGTTTTGGCAGCCTCAGTTAATCTTGATACTATTGGGATCGTTAAAAAGACGGATGATAATGTAATCAGATTGGTTTCTGATAACTATGATGAAATCATTATCCGGCTTGATGATGTATCTGTAAAGGAAAAAGAAAAGGAAACAACAAAGGCTTTGATAAAAGGTGTGGTTTCTGGATTTCTTGAGAGAAAATATGCAGTTGGAGGTTTTCAGGTATATATAACAAGTGATGTGCTGATTGGTGCGGGACTTTCATCTTCGGCAGCATTTGAAACTTTGATTGGGACAATTTTATCAGGACTTTATAATTGTGGAACAGTTTCAGCAACAGAGATAGCCATTATTGGACAGTATGCTGAAAATGTTTATTTCGGAAAGCCTTGTGGTCTGATGGATCAGATGGCAAGTTCAATTGGTAATCTTGTACATATTGATTTTGCCAACCCAGAATACCCATATGTAGAAAAAATTGATTTTGATATGGAAAAGTATGGTTATAGATTATGTATTACAGATACAAAAGGTTCACATGCTGATTTAACAGACGAATATGCAGCAATTCCAAAGGAAATGAAACTGGTTGCAAAATATTTTGGAAAAGAAGTGTTGCGCGACATATCTATAAATGATGTATTGGATAATATTACTGATTTAAGAAAAAAATTTGGAGACAGATGTGTCCTTAGGGCATTGCATTTTATCTATGAAAATAAAAGAGTACAAAAAGAAGTAAGTGCATTGAAAGCAGGAAATATAGGAGCATTTCTAGATGATGTGAAAGCGTCAGGCAATTCTTCTTTTAAATATCTGCAGAATGTTTACTCAAATCAGGATATAAAAAATCAGAATGTATCTTTGGCATTATTTGTAAGCGAAATGTTTTTGGGACAAAATGGCGTATGCAGGGTACATGGAGGAGGTTTTGCTGGAACCATACAGGCGTTTGTGAAGAATGGATATGTGGAGAATTACAAATACGAAATGGATAAAATATTTGGTAAAGATTCTTGTAAAGATTTGAGAATAAGAAAATATGGTGGCATAAAAGTGTTATGAAATAGAAAGAAGGTATTATTATGAGAATCTTGGTTTTAGGCGGGGCTGGTTATATTGGTTCACACACAGTATATGAGCTGGTTGATGCAGGTTATGAAGTAATTGTAGTTGATAATTTGCTTACAGGGTTTAAAGAGGCAGTACATCCTCAGGCAAAGTTTTATGAAGGAGACATAAGGAACAAAATATTCCTTGATAATATTTTATCAAAAGAAAAGATAGATGGTGTTATTCATTTCGCTGCCAGCTCACAAGTTGGAGAGAGTATGAAAAATCCACTGAAATACTATAATAATAATTTATGTGGAACAGAAGTGTTGCTTGAAAGTATGGTTGAGCATGGCATTGATAAGATTGTATTTTCATCAACCGCAGCTACATATGGAGAGCCAGAAAGTATACCTATTTTGGAAACGGATCGTACACTTCCAACAAACTGTTATGGTGAAACAAAGTTGTCAATGGAAAAAATGTTTAAATGGACATCTAAGGCGTATAACTTACGATATGTTTCACTTCGGTATTTTAACGCTTGTGGAGCACACCCGAATGGAAAAATCGGAGAGGCACATAATCCAGAAACACATTTGATACCGCTTGTTTTGCAGGTTCCGAACGGAAAGAGAGAATACATATCTGTATTTGGAAATGATTATGACACAAAGGATGGAACCTGTGTAAGAGATTATATCCATGTAAATGATTTAGCTCAGGCACATATCCTTGCAATGGAATACCTCTCAAAAGGCGGAGAAAGCAATATTTTTAATCTTGGTAATGGGGTAGGTTTTACAGTAAAAGAAGTTATTGAGACAGCAAGAAAGGTAACAAATCATACAATTCCTATAAGAGAAGAAGAAAGAAGAACTGGTGATCCTTCAGTGTTGATAGCATCCAGTGAAAAGGCAAGGAAAGTGCTTGGGTGGAAACCGCAGTATGCAGATCTAGAGACGATTATTTCAACAGCATGGAAATGGCATGTAAATCATCCGGACGGATACTAGGAGGTATAACATGAATGAACTTATTTCAGAATTAGTAGGTTACGGTATTGAAAAAGGATTGGTTGAGGAAGACGATAAAATTTATGTGATTAACAGACTTTTAGAGTTGTTTAGACTTGACAGTTATACTCAGACGGATAAAGCAATCAGACAGTTATCAGAAATTCTATCTGATATGACTGATTATGCAGCGGAGCATGGATTGATACCTGAAAATACAAATGTATACAGGGATTTATTTGATACTAAAATTATGGGGATTTTAACACCTGCACCCTCTGTGGTCAGAGCAAAATTTACAGATTTGTATGTCAAAAATCCAAAAAAAGCAACCGATTTCTATTATCAATTCAGTCAGGATACAAATTATATACGTAAGGACAGAGTTGCAAGAGATAAAAAATGGAAAGCAGACACACAGTATGGCAAGATAGATATTACAATTAATCTTTCTAAACCAGAAAAAGATCCACGGGACATAGCGAGAGCAGCAACTCAAGCAAAGAATGATTATCCTAAATGTTTGTTATGTGCAGAAAATGAGGGATATGCAGGAACACTCTCACATCCGGCAAGGCAAAATCATAGAATTATTCCACTAAAGCTAGATGGACAAGATTATTATATGCAGTATTCGCCTTATGTGTATTATAACGAGCACTGTATTGTGTTTAATGCAAAACATACACCGATGAAGATTGATGAAGCTGTTTTTGTAAAGCTATTGGATTTTGTAAGACAGTTTCCACATTATACACTAGGCTCAAATGCGGATTTGCCGATAGTAGGAGGTTCAATTCTTAGCCATGATCATTTTCAGGGTGGAGCATATACTTTTGCTATGGCAGAAGCTCCATATGAGTATATGTTTGAGATTGCAGGATTTGAAGATGTGACAGCGGGGTGTGTTAAGTGGCCACTGTCAGTCATAAGATTGCAGGGAAGCAGCATTGGAAGACTTGCAAAAGTGTCTGACTATATTTTGCAAAAGTGGCGTGGGTATACGGATGAAGAGGCATTTATTTTTAGTGAAACAGATGGAGTACCACATAATACAATTACGCCAATTGCACGTATGAATGGGAATTTATATGAAATGGATTTGGTTCTCAGAAATAATATTACGACAGAGGACAGGCCATGGGGTGTGTATCATCCAGAGGAAAAACTGCATCACATTAAAAAAGAAAATATTGGCTTGATAGAAGTGATGGGGCTTGCAGTACTTCCTTCCAGGCTGAAAAAAGAAATGGATATACTTGCAAAAGCTATTATTGAAGGGAAAAATATTCATGATATAGAGGAAATAAAAATTCATGCTGACTGGGTAGATGAATGGCTGGACTCTTATGATATTACAACAGAAAATATAGAGAGTATTATTCAGAAGGAAATTGCAGATTGTTTTGTGCAAGTTCTGGAATGTGCAGGTGTATACAAACGCACAGAAAAGGGATTTGCTGCATTTAAACGGTTTTTATCAGTACTATAAAGAATTAGCAGAATTATAGTTTGACAATATATTTCGTTTAAAGGCAGGTGAATTGAAATGTGGAATACAATTTTTGGTGCATACATAGGCAGAAATATTTGATGGAAGTTTTGTTACAGAAAAAGATAAGAAATTCAGGTGTTCTCCTGCATGATTCTAACTGTATTTTCAGCATCTGGTATGGCAAATGCCCATTGAGGCATTAATTTATGGGTTGTTTTTTCTGAATTTATACCATGATGCATAACATCAACCAGTTTATCCTTTTCTTCACCCTGATATACAATGAATTTCCAAGGCTGCCTGTTTTTTGCCGATGGTGCGAGAGAAGCGCTATATATAATCTCTTCAATCAACTTTCTTTCGAGCTCATCCGGCTTATATTTTCTTATGCTTCTTCTGTTTTCAATTTCCCGTATCATAGATTATTCTCCCCATGGAATCTCTTCTAGGGTGCCCCCAATTTCCACATTCTTTTATTTTACCTTCTGTAGTTTCGGTGGTTTTTATTTTTTTCAGTTACACCATATTGCCCTTCGGACAAGAAGTTTCCCGCATTCAAAAAATTCTGTCAAGTCCAAGCATACTATAACTCCAAACTATCCGCATTAAGCAAAAAATACTTCATTCCCATGATTACAAAGCCTTCTTCATTTCTCCAAGGTTTTTTTGTTCCGTTTACTATCACAATCTTTTTAAATGAATCTGGAATATTTCTAAATGAATTAAGTTCCTGCTTCTGCTTTTCCTCTGAAGTCATATCGTAAGCTACCTGAATATAATATCTCTGACTACCCTGATTGACCACAAAATCAACTTCAAACTGCTTTCGAGTTGTTTTTCCTTCATCATTTTTCGTATATACGTCTACAATACCAACATCTACATTATAGCCTCTGATAAGTAGCTCATTGTAAACAATATTTTCCATGATATGAGTAGGTTCCTGCTGTCTAAAATTCAATCTGGCATTTCTAAGTCCCACATCTGTAAAATAGTATTTCAGATTTGCCCCCACATATTTTCTGCCTTTAATATCATATCTGTCAGCTTTAGAAATCAAAAATGCCTCCACAAGATAATCTATATGGTTGGATATGGTCTTATTGCTGTAATTTATACCACGCTCACTTTTATAAGTATTTGATATTTTTGTTGGATTAGTTGGAGCCCCTATCGAAGAAGCGAGAATATCTACTAATGTATCAATCTCATCAACATTTCGAAGCTTGTTTCTTTCTACAACATCCTTAATATAAACATTTGTGAAAATGTTTTTTAGATACTCAGCCTTTTGGCGTTCCATAGAGAACTGTACCACCTGTGGTAAACCACCATATATCATATATTCTTCCCAAGTATCATCATAATCTCCACCGAAAGCTGCATAGAACTCTGCAAAAGACAACGGATATATTCTTATCTCGTCTCCTCTGCCTCTAAATTCAGTTACAATATCACTGGATAGAAACTTAGAATTACTGCCAGTCACATATATATCAATATTGCTGATACGAAGCAGGCTGTTCAGAACTTCCTCAAATCGTGGCATAAACTGTACTTCGTCTAAAAGTAGATAATACTTCTGGCCATCTTTAATATATTGGTAACACTTCTTTGGATCTCTCAACTCCTCATTTTCAATGCCATCTAAAGCAATCTCAATGATATGGTCATTATCTATGCCACTTTCCGATAAATATTTCTTAAACAATACAAATAGCAAGAATGATTTTCCCATATGAATTTGCGGCGTATGGGACAGGAGCTATTATTCAATCAGACATACGACCTATGGCATTAGTTATGCATCTTGATATTTGCAAAGAACATATGTAATATAGGTGGGGGAAAAGTTTCCCCTGCTTATATATTGATTTTTTATATAAAAGAGGAGGCTTTTGCTTAAAAGAATGTTATGCCTGGTGGATGAATGATAATTGCAAAAGATGTATATAATGCGTTGGGCGTATCATAACAATAGGAGATGATTTTTATGCATATTAGCATACTTCTTATGGAACAGATAGTAGAGCTATTCATTATGATTCTTATGGGCTTTATTATTGTAAAAGCAGGTATCGTAAAAGATGAGGACAGTAAAGTTTTATCCAAAATTGTTTTATACCTGATTATACCATGTGTCATTATAAAGGCTTTTCAGGTGGATTATACATCAAAGACAGTAAATGGGTTGTTGCTTGCTTTGGCGGCATCAGTGACATTACAGATTGTATTGCTTGGAGTTATATCAGTTATGGGGAGATTGTTTCACCTGAATGAGGTGGAGATAGCATCTGTTTATTATTCAAATTCAGGTAATCTTATTGTTCCAATTGTGACATTCATTCTAGGACAGGAGTGGGTACTTTATGGATGCGTTTTCATGAGTGTGCAGCTTATCTTTTTATGGACTCACTGCAAAAAAATAATCAGCCGTGAAAGTTCCTATGACTGGAAGAAGATAGTGTTAAATATAAATATGATTTCGATTGTGGTTGGTGTAATACTTTTCTTTACAAGAATTAGACTGCCATTAATAATTAATGATACGATAGGTTCTGTTGGCAATATGATAGGACCTGCCAGCATGATAGTTACAGGAATTCTTTTTGCAGGGATGGATTTAAAGAAAATTTTTGCTAACAGAAGGCTGTATTTTGTTTCTTTGTTGAGAATGGTTGTTGTACCGCTTATAGCACTTCTTTTGATAAAATTAAGCCATCTTGCTGGTATTTCTCAGGATGCACCTAAAATTATGCTTATTGTTTTCTTGGCAGTTATTACACCTTCAGCATCAACAGTTACGCAGATGTGTCAGGTATATGGCAATGATTCAAAATATGCCAGTGCCATAAATGTGATTACAACGCTTAGTGCTATAGTAACAATGCCGGTAATGGTATTATTGTTTGAAAATGTAATATTATAAATAATTGATTTTTTTAAGGGGCTGTCAAAGTGACAGCCCCTTAGTGATTAATATTATTCTGCCTCTGCAGCCGTTACAGCTTCTGTTGCATCAGCATTTTTTCTAACAAATATTGCCCTGAATATAAGCCTTACAAATGGTCCGCAATAGAACATCTGATAGCAGATTGCCATAGGGAAATTCATTGCCCATGTCTTAACCCACATGCCAAAGGATGGTTCTTTGAAAAGAAATGTTGCAACGAGACTCATAACCGGACACATAATGCAGCATATACATATTGATATTGCATATGTGATGAACTGAGGTCTGTCTGTAGGACGCATAACTGTGAACGCAAGCATTTTAGCAATCTTTCCTACAACGAAGAATTCGAGTACGAATGCAATTGGAACCATGATTGGCAATTCATGTGTTGCAGCTAAGAAAGTAGTACCATTTACAGTACCTGTGTTGAGGGCAACATTATATACGACCATTCCATATACCATAATTGTTGCCATAATAATTGTGAAAACAACATCCTGAAACTTGTTTTTTGGCATAAAAAAATCCTCCTTAAATAATAACCTAAGCAAAACATGTGTTGTTCGTTATCATCCGGGGGATGTGTCGTTTCCAATATAACCATATTTAATTGTGCCGTGGTATAGTATCATAAAATTAATAAATATGTCAAGTACTTGATTTTTTAAAAATCGGGTGTATACTATAAACAATTTAATACATATGGAACTTCAGGGCAGGGTGTGATTCCCTACCGGTGGTAAAGCCCACTAGCCGCGGCGTAAGCCAGAGCATGATTCGGTGTAATTCCGAAGCCGACAGTAAAGTCTGGATGGAAGAAGTGATATTAAAGTTAGTTATTCATAATATAATCATAGTAGAATGAATGGCTGGCTTGAATGTGGATACTGGCTCTGAGATGAATTATTATCTCAGAGCTTTTTTGATTGTCAGAGTAAGAATTTGATTATAGAAATTCGATATTTTGGCGTAAGGCTTCTGAAGTGGTGAAATGAAACTGCTTTGGAAGCTTTTTTATGTCTGGGCTGGATTTTGGTTGTGCTAGGATGTCTGTATTGTTGAGGCAGAGTCTGGTCTGAAATGCTGGAACTGGCAATTGTGGCCGGCAGCATATTACATCGATTCAATTCATAGCAATCGCAATCTGGCGGCATATTATAGCAATTCAGAACAGAATGGCAGCAGGTAAATTTGGCAAAAACCTATAAATGTAAGTTTTTTGCGGCTTTAGTAGGTTTATTTTAGCTAAAAATTGAAGAAAACTTAAGCAATTACCTACTAAACAAGTCATAAACAATGAATTTATAGGTCTTTTAGTTGTAAAAATTCGTTTAACATTATAGACAAGATAAAAAAAGACCTACTAAACTATTGAAAATGCGACTACTTATAGGTATCACGACTTTGAGCCGGCAAAATCAAGGAAAGAACAGAAAGAAGGTGCAGATATGCAGCAGGAAATAAATAATAATTTTTCAAAAGAAGATGAATTCTACATGAAGCGGGCGATTGAACTGGCAAAGAGAGGAACAGGCTGGGTTAATCCTAATCCGCTGGTGGGAGCTGTAATTGTAAAGGATGACAGAATTATAGGTGAAGGCTGGCACAGGAAATATGGGGAGCTTCATGCGGAAAGAGATGCACTTTCAAGATGTATGGAGGATACCAGTGGAGCAACCATATATGTGACACTTGAGCCGTGCTGCCATCATGGGAAACAGCCGCCTTGCACTGAAGCACTTGTGCAGGCAGGAATAAGCAGGGTTGTGATAGGTTCGATGGATCCTAATCCCCTGGTAAGTGGAAAAGGTGTTAAATATCTGGAAGAACACGGGATTAAAGTTGAAAGTTGTGTATGCAATGAAGAATGTCTGGCGATGAATTATGTATTCTTTTATTACATAAGGAATAAAGAGCCATATGTTGTGATGAAAACAGCACAGACACTTGATGGGAAAATTGCCACATATAAGGGACTTTCCAAGTGGATTACAGGTGAGCAGGCAAGAGAAAATGTGCATGCAGACCGTCACAGATACGCGGCAATTATGGTTGGTGTCGGCACTGTGATTGCTGATAATCCAATGCTTGACTGTAGAAGTACAGCCGTAAGCAATCCACACAATCCTGTGCGAATCATATGCGACAGCAGATTGAGAACTCCGATGGACAGCAGAATTGTAAAAAGTGCAGGGCAGATACCAACAATAATTGCTACATGTAGTATCGACAGCGACAGGAAATCTTTATATGAAAATGCAGGCTGTGAAGTGATAATTACAAAAGAATCAGAGCAGCACGTTGACATTAAAGAGCTTATGCACATACTTGGAGAAAAAGGTATCGACAGTATAATTCTTGAGGGAGGCGGGACACTTAACTTCTCGGCATTGCAGGCTGGAATTGTGAACCGGGTTCAGACTTACATTTCACCTAAGATATTTGGCGGGGCAGACAGTAAGACGGCAGTTGAAGGTCAGGGTATTGCAAATGTAGATGAAGCATATCAATTGAGAAACAAAACCGTTCGTCTTCTTGGTGACGATATTCTGATTGAAGGAGAGTTGTAATGTTTACGGGAATTATTGAAGAAATCGGACATGTAAATAATGTAAAAAAAGGAACGGCGTCAGCAACTCTTACAATACAGGCAGAAAAAGTCCTTGAGGGAACACATATAGGAGACAGCATTGCTGTCAATGGTGTGTGCCTTACAGTGACAGGGATATATGATAATACATTTACTGCGGATGTAATGCATGAGACGCTGAACCGCTCATCACTTGGCAAGCTGGTGAGTGGCAGTGCTGTTAATCTTGAAAGGGCAATGGCAGCAGATGGAAGGTTCGGAGGGCATATAGTTTCAGGACATATTGATGGAACAGGAAAAGTTGCAGCGATAACCAAGGATGATAACGCGATATGGTATCAGATTAAGACAGACAGCGGAATATTAAAATATATTGTTGAAAAAGGTTCAGTTGCCATAGATGGAATAAGTCTTACGGTTGCCAAGACGGACAGCCAGAGCTTTTCAGTATCAATAATACCGCATACGGCAGGTGCGACAACGCTGTCACTTAGGAAAGCTGGTGATGTAGTTAATCTTGAAAATGATATTGTCGGTAAGTACATAGAGAAATTCATCACATTTGAAAAGGAAAAGCCGAAAAGCGGGATAACGAAAGAGTTCCTGCTAAAGAATGGATTTTAAAATATCAAAGGGAAAGGAAGGTAAAAGAAAATGTTTGAGTATAACACAGTAGAAGAGGCAGTTAAGGATTTACAGGATGGAAAGCTGATACTTGTCTCAGATGATGAAAGCAGAGAGAATGAGGGAGACCTGATATGTGCCGCTGAATTTGCAACTACTGAAAATGTGAATTTCATGGCGACATATGGAAAAGGACTTATATGCATGCCTATGAGTGGAGATTTGTGCAGAAAGCTGGGACTTACACAGATGGTTGCTGACAATACTGATAACCATGAAACTGCATTTACAGTGTCAATAGACCATGTTAAGACGACAACAGGAATATCGGCAGAGGAGAGAGGCTTTACTGCAAGAGCATGTGTGTCAGATGAGGCAAAGCCTGAGGATTTCAGAAGACCGGGACATATGTTTCCACTTCGTTCAAAACCTAATGGAGTTCTTGAAAGAAACGGACATACAGAGGCAACAGTAGACCTTATGAGAATAGCAGGACTTAAAGAATGTGGTCTGTGCTGTGAAATAATGAAAGCGGACGGAACAATGATGAGAAAAGAAGACCTCATAGAAATGTCCGAAAAATTCAATCTCAAATTCATAACAATTAAGGCAATTCAGGAATACAGAAAGAGACATGACAACCTGGTTGAGTGCGTGGCAGTTACAAGAATGCCGACAAAGTATGGGGAATTCATGGCACACTGTTATGTTAATAAGTTAAATGGCGAGCATCATGTTGCATTGGTAAAGGGAGACATTGGTGATGGCAGCAATCTTTTGTGCAGGGTACATTCAGAGTGCCTGACTGGAGACGCATTTGGCTCAATGAAATGTGACTGCGGTCAGCAGCTAGCGTCAGCGATGACACAGATTAACAATGAAGGCAGGGGAGTACTTCTTTATATGAGACAGGAGGGCAGAGGAATCGGGCTTGTCAACAAGCTTAAGGCATATGCACTTCAGGATCAGGGAATGGATACACTTGAGGCTAATCTGGCACTTGGTCTGCCGGGAGACGCACGCGAGTACTACATAGGAGCACAGATATTGAAAGACTTAGGCGCTAAGAGCTTAAGGCTTCTTACTAACAATCCCGATAAGGTATACCAGCTTGCAGATTTTGGAATCGAAATCAGTGAGAGAGTGCCTATTGAGATAGATGCGACCAGCTTTGACAGGTTCTATCTTAAGACAAAGCAGACAAAGATGGGACACATTTTAAATGTAGTGTAAAAATATGAATTATTTATAAGGAGAAATTGATGATGAGAGTTTTAGAAGGTAAGTTAGTTGACAGTGGAATTAAGGTAGGTATTGTAGCGGCAAGGTTTAATGAATTTATTGTGTCTAAGCTTGTTGCGGGAGCTAAAGACGGGCTTGTAAGACATGATGTTTCAGAAGAAAATATTGATCTTGCATGGGTGCCGGGCGCATTTGAGATACCATTGATAGCTTCAAAGATGGCAAAAAGCGGCAAGTATGACGCAGTTATATGTCTTGGTGCAGTTATAAGAGGTGCTACAAGCCATTACGATTATGTGTGTAGCGAGGTTTCCAAAGGCATTGCAAATGTTTCTTTAGCAAGTGATATTCCTGTTATGTTTGGAGTGCTTACTACAGATACAATCGAGCAGGCAATTGAGCGCGCCGGAACAAAGGCAGGCAATAAGGGATTTGAGTGCGCTGAAGGTGCTATTGAGATGGTTAATCTTATTAAAGAGATTGAAGGATAATATATAAAATTTTTAGTAATTGTAAAAGGTCAGATTCGTCAGTAACCATTGGGATTGGCGGGTCTGACCTTTTGTATTATAAAATATGATATAAAATGGATATGCGAAGCTGGTGATATAAGGTATAATAGATTTGTGTCCTTTAATAATTGTTAAATGGGTATATATTACATATAAATTTATAGAATTGATGGGAGAGATAAGATGAAGTGGGGAATTTTGGCTACAGGTAATATTGCAAAAAAATTTGCATCAACCATAAATCAGATGAGTAAAGAAAATGAACAGTTAGTAGCAGTTGGTTCACGTAACATTGAAAGTGCAAAAGCCTTTGCTAATGAGCATGATATCCCTAGATATTATGATTCGTATGAAGCACTGGTTAAAGATCAGGATGTTGAGGCTGTTTATGTAGCAACACCAAATACTTTGCATTATGAGAATTGCAGGTTATGTCTTGAACATGGAAAGCATGTATTGTGCGAAAAGCCGTTTACGATAAATGATAAACAGGCACAGGAACTGTACAGACTGGCAAGGGATAGGCATCTTTTTATCATGGAGGGACTCTGGATATGGTTTCTTCCATTGTATGATCGTTTACGCAGTATCTTACAGCAAGGAGTAATTGGAGAAATAAAACATATTTCATGCCAGTATGGGTTTGTTGCAACAGGTGCCAGAAAAGAGCGTAAATTTAACCCTGCACTTGGTGGAGGTGCTTTGTTGGACATAGGAATTTACAATCTGGGATTTCTGCGTATTGTTACAGGGAATGAGCCGCAGAATGTAGAAACTCAAAAAGTACATATTAATGAGTATGGAACAGATGATTACAGCTGTCTCAAACTGACATATAATGATGGATGTACGGCAGAATCAGTCCAGACAATTGGGCAGGAATTAAAACGTAATGCCAGAATTGAGGGAACAAAGGGAAGTATATTTTTACCGGATTTCCAACACGCCGAGACCATGATACTTGAGGTGGAAGGAAAAGAACCGGAAACAATCGAGTGTCCGGTTGATATAAATGGCTTTGAATATGAAATCAGGGAAGTAAGCAGATGCGTAAAACTTGGATATTGCAGCAGTGATGTATATACAGCTAAAGACAGTATTGCACTTACAAGGCTGATGTATGATATCCGTATGAGCTGGAGTTAAAAAATAGGAGACAGATATATGTATATATAAGAGCAGGCTTTTCAGCCCCTTCTTTTTGCAACTGACCGACAGGCAATGCTGAGTGTGCTTGGAAGTTCCAGACATCCGTCAGGTCTGTAATCATTATCATACCAGCTATATCCCTCGCCACTGCCACATCTGCCTTGTTTGCCATCTGATGAGGTATTGGCGGATCTGGAGCCACTTGCACAGGAAAAGAATATAAAGCTTATTGGAAAATGTAAGGATGTAAATATGGTTGGAAGTGATATACTTATATATAGGCTTGTATATAATCTTGTTGAGAATGCCATAAAATATAATAATTCTGGTGGACAGGTCATAGTAGAGGCATATCAGAAGGAAAAGCAGGTTTATCTGTCAGTAGAGGATACGGGAAGTGGAATTCCAGAGGAACTTAAGGAACGTGTGTTTGAACCTTTCTTTCGCGTAGATAAATCAAGAAGCCGTGAGCTTGGTGGTGTTGGTCTTGGACTTGCGCTTGTTAATGAAATTGTGTGGGTACACGATGGCAGTATTGCAATCAGGCCTAACCCATCAGGAGGAACAATAATAGAAGTGCAGTTTGCAGTTAACAGAACAACAGCTTAAGCTGTCTAGACATACAGTCTATTTATGTGCAGAAATCTTGCATATGACTGTGTTATGAAAGACTGCATTCACATGGATAATTCGCCATCAATTCTTCGCAAAGATGGATTTGAGTTCCTTTATGATAAGTACAAAGACAAGATATATAAGGATATGGAACAAATGGCAAAAGACTTGGGATTGGATGGTCAGAAAGAAGTATTTTCACCAGTTTCTAGCAATAGAACCATTAATATTTAGTAGAAAATAATTTAATACTTTTTTTTATAGACTTTTCCAATAAAGTATGCTATCTTATAGCAGTTTATGGATAAACAAATGTGATAAAAGATCAATAATTTACAAAGAAAGGAAAAACTATCATGGAAAAGATTAAAAAGCGTATAGCTAACTTAAAGGTTGCAGGAAAATTAAAAGTATATCGAATGACAGTGCTTGTTATGACATTATTTTTAGTGTTGGTGGCACTGATCTCAACATTAGTGATCCGTTCAAATATAGAGAAGATTACGGAGGTCTGGTCTCCGTCATTGGAATATCTGCAGGATTTAGAGACAATGACTGCGAAATACAGAATCAAACAGTATCAGCATCTGGTAGAATCAGATGCAGCAGTCATGAACTCCTGCGAAGAAGAAATCCAGAAGCTGGAGAGTCAGATCCAGGATACCAGTGCGAAGCTGAATGCGATTATCACTGCAGACAGTGATGCTAAAAAAGGACAGGACGATTACGAAGTAGCAAACGCTGCATGGGAAAAATACAGGGCTGCTTCAGATGAAATCCTGCAGTTGAGCCGTGAGAATAAACAGCAGGAAGCAGCAAGGCTGATGATCGGAGAGGGGTATGAAGAATATAAGGCTTTTGCTGAGAAATTAACTATATTACGTGACGAGTTTCAGGTAGAATTAGACCGGGCAAAGACCATGACCAATGTATGCACCATCATCATATTTGTCGTGATCGTGGTAGCGGGTCTTGCGATTGCTGTAGTGACGACACTGATCGGAAAGATCATTACCGATTCCATTACTGAGCCGGTAGAACAGATAGATGCAGCAGTTGCCAGCCTGCGTAAGGGCGAACTGTCTAATGTAGAAATGCTTACCTATGAGTCTGAGGATGAGCTTGGCGATACCATCAAGAATCTGAAAGAAGCCATGGGTATTCTGGCAGATTATGTCAGAGAGATCTCTGTGGAGGTAAAGGCAATAGCGCAGGGTGACCTGACCAGAAATGGTGATGATATTACAGATTTCCTAGGCGATTTCTCGGAATTGAAGACATCACTGCTGTATATTCTGAAACGGTTTAACAGTACCCTGACCGAGATCAGAAATCTGGCAGAACAGGTATCATCGAATGCATCCGAGGTTGAAAATGCATCAAAATCCCTGGCGGACGGTGCAACAGAGCAGGCAGGAGTTATCGAGGAATTGAATGCCACCATTGATACGGTCGTGGATCTGGCGGCAGATACAGCGAAGGAAACACAGAGCGCATCTGCACGTGTAAAAGCTTCTGCAGATAAAGCGAACGAAGAAAAAGAAAAAATGAACGATCTGCTGATGGAAATGGAGCACATTACAGAAATCTCCAAGGAGATTGGTAATATTATCACAGATATCGAGGATATTGCATCCCAGACCAACCTGTTATCCCTGAATGCTTCCATTGAAGCTGCCAGAGCAGGAGAAGCAGGAAAAGGCTTTGCAGTAGTGGCAGATCAGATCGGCAAGCTGGCAGCAGACAGTGCAAAATCTGCTGTAAATACAAGAGATCTGATCGATAAGACCTTAGTGGAAATCGAAAATGGCAATACGATTACAAGAACAACAGCAGACGCATTCAATCAGATCATTGCAGATATGGAGTCATTTGCAGAGATTGCACAGAACACCATGGAGAAAGCAAACTCCCAGGCTGAGTCCTTGGAACAGATCGGTCAGGGAATTGAACAGCTGTCCGGTGTGGTACAGGGCAATGCAGCATCCTCAGAAGAGAATACTGCGATCAGTATTAATCTGGCAGAGGGAGCAGCCAAGATGCATGACCGCGTGAATATCTTTAAGTTATTCTAGAAAATGACAGGAATAGAGTGAAGTAGTCATAAGGAAGGTTATTGTTGTGATTAATGATATATTTAAATTATTTGGAGAGCAGACAGCTGATATTTTATTTGAGATCATTACAGAATGTATGGACGATTATCTGTATATATTTGATCTGCAGAATAATATATTTGAGATTTCACAGTCTGCTGTGGAACGATTTAATATACCGAGTAATATCCTGACAGATATGTCAAATGAAGTTATGAAGGTAGTATATGAAGAAGACCGTGAGATGCTTGCAAAGCATCTTGCGGATATATGTGAAGGAAGAGAAAAGGTACATAATCTTCATTATAGATGGCTTGATAAAGAAGGTATGCCGGTCTGGATCAACAGCCGTGGTATCGTTATCAATGATCAGCAGGGAAATGCGGAATATCTGGTCGGGTGTCTGAATGAGACCGGCAACAAGAGAAGGGCTGATAATGTCACCGGACTGCTTGGTGGTCCAGAATTCCTTACTTACCTGCGTGAACAAAAAGAACCCATTACCAAGGGATTTTTTATGCATATAGGAATTGATGATTTTGGAGCGATCAATAGCTCCAGGGGAGCGGATTATGGTAATTATATTCTGAAAAGCGTAGCCGGCTGCATGAAGGAATGCCTTTCAGACAAGCAGAGAATTTATCATCTGGTAGCGGATCAGTATGTGATCGTGGATCTGGAAGCTTCCTCCGCAGAAGAAGCTGTGGCACTGAAAGAAAAGATTACAGATAAACTTCATAATTTCATAGTAGCCGAAAATTATGAAGCTATATTTTCTATTTCTATTGGTGTTATAGATGCAGCAACATTTTGTGAGGGAACCGAAGAATGCCGCAAAAAGTTTGAATTTGCCTTGAAACAGGCAAAAAGCATGGGTAAAAATGGATTCTATATTTTTGACCAGGATGACTATGAGGTCTTTTTACAACAAGGAAGAATCATAGCAACACTTCGTAATGCTATTGTGAACCATTATGATGGCTTTGAAGTATACTACCAGCCGATCGTGGACTGTCAGTCCGAACAGATTATTGGAGCAGAGGCACTGATGCGTTTTTCCATGATAACGGAAGAAGGGTGGGAGTTTGTTTCACCGGTGGAGTTTATCCCATTATTGGAAGAGACCGGATTAATCATTCCCGCTGGAAGATATATTTTGAACGAAGCTGCAGCAATGTGCTGTGAAATGCAGAAATATATTCCTGATTTTCGGATGAATGTAAATGTATCCTATGTTCAGATCCTGCAAGGCAATGTGGAGCGGGATATTCTGGATGCAATTCAAAAATATTCATTACAGCCGGAATGCTTATGTGTTGAAATGACAGAAAGCGGATTTATGGATATGACACCTTCGTTCTGTAAATTCCGTAAAACTCTGGACAAGAACGGGATTCCCTTTGTAATCGATGATTTTGGAACAGGATATTCGAATCTTCATTGTATCCGTGATATGAATCCAAGTTACGTGAAAATGGATAGGGATTTTACTGCCAAGGCGATGAACAGTGACAGGGATTATGAATTATATAAAAATATCATCCCCATGGTACATAGTATTAACGTCAGGATATGCGCAGAAGGCATCGAGGAAAAAGAATGGCTTCTGAAAATGAAAGAAATGAAGGTTGATTATCTGCAGGGATATTATTTTGGAAGACCATGTGGAAAGAAACAGTTTCTGCAGCAATATGCCAGTGGCATCAATATTAAATAAAGAAAGTAAGGCAGACTCAGCTATGTGGGGCTGCCTTATTTTATGGTTTTATCAGAAGGATGGACCCATAACGGCTTCTTTCAGTATGTGAACACACCTGTAAATAAGGTCATAAAGCAAAACTATCCATAGTTTAAAACTATGACTAACCACAATTAAAATGTATTATAAATATCAAATCACATCTGATACAATTATCCTCACAATTGATTTATAACAGGAGGATATACATGAGTACATTAAATACACCTTTCAGATATGATTATGTGGGAAGCTTTTTAAGACCGGAAAGATTAAAGAAGGCAAGAGCCGACTATGAAAGTGGAAAGATTAAGCAGGAAGAGCTTACAGCAGTTGAAGATGACTGCATAAGAGAGCTTGTAGCAAAGGTTAAGGAACTTGGATATCATGTTATAACTGATGGAGAATTCAGAAGGTCTACATGGCATCTTGATTTCATGTGGGGCTTCAATGGCGTTGAGCATAGAAAGACAGTTGATGGTAATACAACATTTGACGCAGAAGCAGCAATGATTGATGATACATATATGGTTGGTAAAATATCAGTAAAGAACCATCCGTTTGTTGAACATTTTAAGTTCGTTAAGGCATTAGAGGACGAGAACACTGTTGCGAAGCAGACAATTCCTTCACCGGGACAGTTCTATGCATATTTTACAGGCGCAGAGCTTTTAGCAGATACACTTGCAATCTACGGAACAGAGGAAGCATTTGCAGAAGATGTAATCAAGGCTTACAATGAATTTGTTGCTGAAATATATGCAGCAGGCTGTAGAAATCTCCAGTTTGATGACTGCGTATGGGGCGGAATGGTTAATCCAAAGCTTGCTGTTGCGCTTACAGGCAGAAGCGGTGAGGCTCTTGAAGAGTACAAGAAGCTTATGCTTAAGTTAAACAACGAGGTTGTAGCTGCTGCACCAGAAGACCTTCTTATCAACACACATGTGTGCAGAGGTAACTATCATTCAACATTCTTCAGCTCAGGTGCATACGACAGCGTTGCTGATCTGCTTTTTGGTGAGGAAAATGTTAATGCTTATTATCTTGAATATGATGATGAGCGTTCAGGTGGATTTGCACCATTAGCAAAGGTATCCGGGGACAAGAAGGTTGTTCTTGGACTTGTTACAACTAAGACACCAGCGCTTGAAAACAAGGAACTTGTTATTAACAGAATTCATGAGGCAGCAAAATATGTTTCTCTTGACAGACTGTATCTGAGCCCACAGTGTGGATTTGCTTCATGCGAGATTGGAAATAAGCTTACAGAGGAAGAGCAGTGGGCTAAGTTAAAGCTTGTCAAGGAAATTGCTGAAGAAGTATGGGGATAAGTCTTAGAAAATGAATATATGATTATTTAGAAGGATTGGAGATTGTAAGAGGTCTCCAATCCTTTCCGATTTTAAAGGGGAATGGTGGATTTTAGTTCTATTCTTCTTGCAAAAGAAAATCACGTATATTGCGCATATTGCCACCAAATACTGCTTCACGGATGCCGTGGTCGGCAATATAATATTTCTCATTAGAGGAAAGAATCTGCTTTCCTTGTAAATCTTCTCGCTTAACCTGATAAAACAGGTCTACATCACGCATTTTGTCATGCTTAACAATATCTTTTAGCTGAACAGAATTAAAGAAATCGTGAAGATAAAGTCTAGCTGAATCTTCTTCATATCGTATATTTGCAAGGTATGGCATACCTTCAGAGATAAGGTACATCTTGAACCAGTAATATAGATATCACAATCAAGTCTAACATAACTGATTTTCAATTAATAGTTTACAAACAAATTATGCTGATTATACATAAATGTAATCTGGTTTTTACAATTCACCTGTATACTCAAGGCTGTGATTAATTATTTTAATCATGACCATTAATTTATAAGTATAAAAGGTGAAAGGCAGAAGGAAATGAGAAAAACAAAAAAGCTTGTAAAAGCAAAAAGAGCGTTATGTGCACTGACAGCAGGAATTCTGGCAACAGGAATGGTTATGCCTGTGTTTGCACAGGATGAAGTAATTACACCTCAGAGTGCGGATTATGGATACTATGTAGACAATTATAAGAAGAATGGTGAGAGTGGTGTAAAAGATACCATTGATAACCCGGCTAATGGCGTACTCTCAGAAATGCTTAAGTATTTTACTCCAGGAACTTCATGGGATAATGGAACAATTCTTAATAAAACAATTCACGAAATGAATATTGCAGAGTCATCTAAAATAAGAAATGGTGCATCTGAATCACAGCAGGTGCTTGCTTTTTATGATGATATCCGTGATAAGAATTATAGTATGATTTCTGGACTTGGAAAATATTCAGATAAGTTTAAAAAAGGTGTAAATGCACAAAGTTACATTATAAAGAGTGATGAGTATAAAAATTCAGGAAAATCTGAAGCTGATTATACAGATAATACGGCAGAATGGTCAGCAACAGTACCATCAGATGCTGAGAATAATAAATACATGGATGTACATAGTGATGCAGTATGGGCTTGTGCGACAGGCGATTATGCAGGAATAGTTAATCTTGTAGCAGCTTTAAGAGGCGGAGCTGCAAGTACATCTCCAGCAAAGAAGTTTTATAAATATATGAGACCTTTCCGTTGGTCAAGAACAGATTCGTCACTTTCAAAGGTTACAATTCTTTCTTCACTTACAAAAATGGAAAAATCAGATCCTTCAAATGATGGAGGTTATCCAAGTGGACATACGAATGCAGCTTATCTTGCTGCTATTGCAATGGCTTATTCAGTGCCTGAACAGTACTCTGAGCTTATGCTTCGTGCAAGTGAGCTTGGTTATGACAGAATAGTTGCAGGTATGCATTCATGTCTTGATGTTATCGGTGGAAGAATGACATCTACTGCAATTGCAGCATCTAATCTGTATGACAGTGCTAATTCAGATGTAAAGGCTGCTGCTGTAGAGTCGGGTAATAAACTCACAGGAAATGACAGTACAGTTGAAGAAAAAAGTGATTATGATGCATATCAGAAAGATAAAGAGACATATCTTTACAGAATGACATACAATATTAAAGAGGACAATGCGGATACAACAAAGAAAGCAGTTGTACCTAAAGGGGCTGAAGTACTTCTTGAATCAAGATATCCTTACCTTGATGATTCACAAATCAGATATATACTTTATTCAACGGCGGTTTCTTCTGGATATTCTGTTCTTGATGATGCAGAAGGCTGGGGAAGGCTTAATCTTTTTGAGGCTGCTAACGGATATGGAGCATTTGATACAAATGTAACTGTAAATATGGATGCATCAAAAGGTGGATTTAATGTTGCTGATAATTGGAAAAACGATATTTCAGGTACCGGCTCACTTACAAAGGAGGGAAGTGGTATGTTAGTTCTTTCTGGTAATAACAGCTATACTGGAAATACAATTGTTGATGGTGGAAGTATCCGTGCTGATTATGCATCTGCATTTGGTAACAGCAGTATTGTGAACAATTCAGTTATAAATGAGAATACGGATGATACATTAATTATTAATGGCAATTATAAGCAGAATAAAAGTGGTGTTCTTGAACTTACCATTTCAAATGAAAATGATTATGTTGATATAACGGGAAATGCTGAGCTGGGTGGAAAATTAGTTCTTAACTTCAAGGATTACATCCCATCAACAGACGCTGAAATTATTAAGTGTGCATCAGTAGCATCACAATTTGATGAGATTGAAATTAATGCTCCAGAAGGATTTGAAGGAAAGATTGCTTACAATGATAATGGGGTTGACCTTGTATTTTCACAGAAAACAGATAATAATACAGCTCAAAACGAAATTAGTTCACCACAGACAGGAGATACATCACATGTTGTAATGGCTTTTACAGCATTTGTATTATCGCTGGCTGGTATTCTTACAGCTTCTTTTGCAAGTAAGATAAAGTCTGATAGAATCAGATAGAATGGTATAAAAAAACAGTATCACTAATCTTTTTTGAATTAAGATTGGTGGTACTGTTTTTTGTGATATTAATTATCTCTGAACTTCGTTACCAGCGTCAGAGAAAGCGAGCTTCATAACCTCGTCAACTGTAACTAAGTTGTAATCTCCACTTACAGTATGCTTTAAGCAGCTTGCAGCGTTAGCAAATTCAACTGCCTTCTGAGGGTCAAAGTTGTTGATAAGGCTGTAGATAAGACCAGCGCAGTAAGCGTCTCCGGCACCGATGTAGTCAAGAATGTGCATGAAAAATTCCTTGCTGTAGTAAGCCTTGCCTTCTGTGTAAATCATTGACTGGAGCTTAAATGTTGTGATAGAAGTTTCTGTTCTCCATACTGAAGCAACCATCTTGAATGGGAATTTCTTCATAAGTTCCTTGGCAATGTAAGCATTTTTCTCCTCGCCATTAGCATCGGCAGGATTCATAGAGAAGATACCGATAGCGTCATCTTCGTTAGCGATACATACATCAACATACTGGCATATACGAGACATTGCCTCACATGCCTTTTCGCTTGACCAGAGCTTGCTTCTGTAGTTTAAGTCACAGCTTACAGTCATGCCTTTTTCCTTAGCCTTCTGGCAGGCTGTGATACAGATATTAGTCATCTCATCAGAGATTGCAGGTGTGATTCCTGAAAAATGGAACCATGTTGCACCGTCAAATATTTCGTCCCAATTAAAGTCATCAGCAGTAGCAAGCGCAAATGCAGAACCTGCTCTGTTATAGATAACGTTAGTTGGACGCTGGCTTGTCTTCTTCTCAAGGAAGTAGATACCAATCTGGTCGCCGCCACGCACGATATGGTCTACGCCTACGCCGTACTGACGGAGTGAGTTGATTGCAGCCTGTCCGATTATATGTTTTGGAAGCTTTGTTACATAATTAGCATCAACATCAAAGTTAGCAAGGGACACAGCAGTATTGGCTTCTCCACCTCCATAAACAGCCTCAAATGCATTGCACTGAGTAAATCTTGCGTTGTTCTCAGGAGAGAGACGAAGCATAATTTCACCAAATGTAACAATCTTATCTTTCATTTTTCTTAATCCTTTCTCAATATAAGATTTCCTAAAATAAATATACAAGAATGTATTTTAGCACATTATGGCGAAAAATGGGAGTAAAATGTTCTTGATTTGATACATATTTTTTACTATAGTTACATGTGAAGTAAATATGTGCGTGAAGATTTATAATCTTTTGTACACGTTTGAAAGGATTGAATAATGTTAAGAAATGTTTCATTAGAAGATATATCGGATGGTAAGCTGTATACTGAGAATGACCTTGTGCGTGTTGATACTAACTCGTGTAAGGGCTGTCAGACTGTATGCTGTCAGAATATGGGAAGTACGATTGTGCTTGACCCATATGACTGTTACAAGCTCACAATCGGATTAGGGAAAACATTTGAACAGCTTACGATGAACGAGCTTGAGTTAAATGTTGTGGATGGTATTATTATGCCTAATTTAAAAATGCAGAAATCAGACGGAAGATGTGCTTTTCTTCGTGAAGATAATCTGTGCAATATACATACGATAAGACCGGGAATATGCAGAATGTTCCCACTTGGAAGATACTGGGAGGATGAGACACATTTTAAATATATTGTGCAGAAGGGCGAGTGTAATAAGGATAATCTATCGAAGATTAAACTGAAAAAATGGCTTGGCATCGAGGGACTTGCGGAGTATGATTCTTATATTGTCAGATGGCATGAGTATGTGAAGCAGCTTCAGGCGGCACTACCGGGACTTTCAGAGGATAATGTGAAGATTCTTAATACATTTAACTTAAGAGTGTTCTATATGACGACATATGCCGGATGTGCTGATGATAAGGCATTTTATGCGGAATTTGACAGAAGACTTGCGATGGCTAAGGAAAAGCTGGGACTGATGTAGGATTGGTTCACAGGTGACAGAAAGGAAGATTGATTTTATGAAGACAGATTTATTTCATATAGGAAAGTTCGTAATTCATGGATACGGACTTATGATTGGTATAGGTTTTGTGTTGGCACTGCTTGTTGGCGAGTACAGGGCTAAGAAAATGGGAATGAAAGAGGAGGCTCTTATTGATATTGCGATAATTGCGGGAGTATCGGGATTTCTCGGAGCAAAGCTGTTGTATATAATAGTGAGCTTTAAGGATTTTATAGAAGATCCTATAGGTGTGCTTGGCTCATCGGGATTCGTTGTTTATGGCGGACTTATTGCAGGTGTGCTGTGTAACCTTATATATGTAAAGATTAAGAAGTTATCATTCCTTGAGTATTTTGACCTGGTAATGCCGGAGATAGCGCTGGCACAGGGCTTTGGGCGAATCGGCTGTTTCCTTGCAGGGTGCTGTTACGGAAGACAGACAGATGCAGCCTGGGGAGTTGTTTTCCCGGCTGGTTCACTTGCACCATCAGGAGTTAAACTGATTCCTACACAGCTTATATCATCGGGGGCAGATTTTCTTAATATGGCGTTTCTTATGATAATAGCAGCTAAGTTTTCTTATACTGCTGTTATGAAGCGCAAGGCTGACGGTAAGGAAACTACCGGAAAGCATATGGCAGCAGGTAATATTGGATTCTTATATTGCATAACTTACGGACTTGGAAGATTTGCAATTGAGTTCTTAAGAAACGATTACAGAGGTGAGGTCGGAATATTCTCTACATCGCAGTTTATCTCTCTTTTCATTGTGTTACTTGGTGTGGTTGCGATGGCTGTTAATCATAAGTTGAAAAATGCGGACAGATAGAAATACTAATATGGACTAATCAGCGTTGTATTATAAATTACACTGGCTGGTTAGTCTTTTTTATTGCCTTTTAATCTGTAATGTATTAATTAAAATACATAATTTATTAAAATGTGACAAATAATGCTGGACATTTTGTTAAAAAATTGTTAATATGTAAACATAATAAAGCGAACGACAATTTAATACATGGAAATCAGTACATTTTAGTTAATATAATAAACATTTGTATATCTGGGGAATGTTTATTATTAGAATCTGAGATGGTAGAATATGTGAAATGGAGTGATAAGTGATGAAAATATACAAAGCAAAAGATTATGCTGATATGAGTAGAAAGGCAGCTAATATTATATCAGCACAGATTATTATGAAGCCAGAATGTGTACTTGGACTTGCGACTGGTTCAACGCCAGTTGGGTTATATAAGCAGTTGGTAGAATGGTATAAAAAAGGTGACTTGGATTTTTCAGCAGTTAAGACTGTTAATCTTGATGAGTATAAGGGACTTAGTCATGACAATGATCAGAGTTATTATTATTTTATGCATAAGAATTTATTTGATAATGTGAATATATCAGTTGAGAATACTCATATTCCTAATGGAATGGAGCAGGATTCGGAAAAAGAATGTAACAGATATTCTGAACTGATTAAGTCTCTTGGGGGTATTGATTTACAACTTCTAGGAATAGGCCATAATGGCCACATAGGATTTAATGAACCATCAGATTCATTTGAAAAACAGGTTCATTGTGTTGATTTAACAGAATCTACAATAGAAGCTAACAAGAGATTTTTTGAATCAGCAGAAGACGTTCCAAGACAGGCATACACAATGGGAATCAAGACAATAATGCAGGCAAAGAAGATTCTGGTTGTTGCAAGTGGAGAAGATAAAGCACAGATTGTGAAAGAAGCCTTTTTTGGACATATTACACCATATGTTCCTGCATCAGTTCTGCAGCTGCATAATGATGTAACACTGGTAGCAGATGAAGCAGCTCTTAGTAAGATTTATTAAAGCATATTAACTTGGTGAATAGAAAGTTGTGAAGATATGATTATAAAGAATGCTGATGTTTATACACAGGATAATGTATTTGTTAAGGGAGATGTCGTTGTAGATAACGGCACATTCACCAAAGTGCTGGAAGCCCCTGATTATGTTGACAATGAAGTTGTAGATGCTACAGGATTTAAGATGATTCCAGGACTTGTTGACATTCATTTTCATGGATGCAAGGGCGCAGATATGTGTGATGGAACTAAAGAGGCACTTGATATAATTTCCCGGTATGAGGCTTCTGTCGGAGTGACGAGTATATGTCCGGCAACCATGACGATAGCTAAGGAAGAACTCGTTGAAGTTATGAAGAATGCCGGAGAGTATTTATATAATGGTGGAGCCCATCTGGTAGGAATTAATATGGAGGGACCTTTTATAAGTCCACAAAAAAAGGGTGCACAGGCAGCAGAGAATATTATGCATTGTAATTATGAGTATTTCTGTGAACTCCAGAAAGCTGCACATGATTTAATAAAGATTGTTGATATTGCACCAGAAGAGCCGGGTGCGATGAATTTCATAGATAAAGTAAAAGATAATGTTGTGGTGTCGATTGCTCATACAGCAGCGGATTATGATACTGCGATGGAGGCAATTCAACATGGTGCAACTCATGCAACACATTTATACAATGCAATGCCCCCTATGAATCATAGAAAGCCTGGTGTTATAGGTGCAATAAGAGATTCATATCAATGTCATGCAGAACTGATATGTGATGGAGTTCATATTCATCCATCAGTAATACGGGCAACATTTGCCATGTTGGGTGCGGGACGCATAATACTAATCAGTGACAGCATGAGAGCAACAGGATTAGAGGATGGCGAATATACTCTTGGAGGACAGCCTGTAGTGGTAAAAGGTAATCTGGCAACATTACATGATGGAACAATTGCCGGTTCAGCAACTAATTTAATGGATTGTCTTCGATATGTCGTTAAAAAAGCAGGGATTTCATTAGAAACAGCTGTTATGTGTGCAACAGAGAATCCGGCAAAGGAAATTGGTATATATGATAAAGTCGGAAGTATTTCTGTAGGAAAACAAGCAGATTTCGTGCTTATTGATGATGAATTGAATATTAAGAGAGTATATATTGATGGAAAGGAGATAATATGCTAGGTTTTTTTAAAGGAAAGTCAAAGGATAATATTATTTATTCTCCATGTAAAGGAAAAGTGGTGCCAATTACTGAAGTTTCAGATCCAACATTTTCAGAAAAGGTTCTTGGAGATGGATTTGCAGTAATCCCTTCTGAAGGAAAGATATATGCTCCGGCAGATGGTGAGATTTCAATGGTGTTTGATACTCTTCATGCTGTGACAATGACAACCAGTCAGGGAACAGAATTACTGATACATATTGGGCTGGATACGGTAACGCTCAAGGGAGAACCATTTATTTCACATGTTTCAGGTGGTCAGCAGGTAAAAAAGGGTGATTTACTTTTAGAGGCTGATCTTGAAAAAATAAAGTCGGCAGGATTGGATACGATTACACCAGTCCTTATATGCAATACCGACGATTATAATAAAATTAATCTAATAAAGGAGGGTGAGGTATCTATTGATGATGAAGTTCTGAAAATATCATAATTACTCAGGATTTCACAATGCGCGTGATTGGGATAACCCCGATTAATAATGATTTAAAGGAGGAGAAAAGTATGAAATTTCTTCAAAAACTGGGAAAAGCGTTAATGCTTCCTGTGGCAGTACTGCCTATATGTGGTATCCTTATGGGTATCGGTTATATGCTGTGTCCAGAAGCTATACAGGGTGGAGATATTCAGGGCGCAGCTGATATGATTGGTCTGTTTCTTGTAAAAGCTGGTGGAGCTTTAATTGATAACATGGCAATCCTTTTTGTAATTGGTGTCGGTGTAGGTATGTCAGATAAAAATGATGGTACCGGAGGAATTGCGGCACTTGCTTCGTGGCTTATGATGACAACACTTCTTTCTACAAAGTTTGTTACAGTAATTATACCTTCTATAGCAGACAGTGCAACTAAAACTCTTGCATTTAACAAGATTGAGAATCCATTTATTGGTATTCTTGCTGGTATAATCGGTGCTATGTGTTATAACAAGTTTAAAGATACAAAATTACCAAACTGGTTATCTTTCTTTAGTGGAAAACGATGCGTAGCAATTGTTTCAGGAGTAGTATCAATTCTTGTATCTGTTGTGTTATTATTTGTATGGCCATTACTGTTCAGCGCATTAGTAAGCGTTGGTAAGGCAATTGTAAAGCTTGATATTGTTGGTGCAGGTATCTATGCATTCTTGAACAGATTGTTAATTCCTACCGGATTACATCATGCGTTGAACAACGTATTCTGGTTTGATACTATCGGACTTGGAGATTTACAGCACTTCTGGGCAGGACAAACATCAAGTGATGTTTCATGGAGTCTTGGAATGTATATGTCAGGCTTCTTCCCATGTATGATGTTTGGTGTTCCTGGTGCAGCTTTAGCTATGATTAAATGTGCAAAGCCAGCTAAGAAAAAAGTAGCTATAGGACTTGTTGCTTCTGCAGCATTATGTGCATTTATCTGTGGTGTTACAGAACCATTTGAATTTGGTTTCATGTTCCTTGCTCCTGGACTCTATGTTATCTATGCACTTCTTTATGGTATATTTACAATGATTACAGTTGCATTAGGCTTCAGAGCAGGATTTAGTTTCTCAGCAGGTGCTACTGACCTGTTATTCTCATCATCTCTTCCGGCAGCACAGAAGACATGGTTGATAATTCCTCTTGGTATAGCAGCATTCTTCGTATTCTATTTTGTATTCTTATTTGCCATTAAGAAATGGGATTTAAAGACTCCTGGCAGAGAAGATGATGATATAGAAGCAGAAAAGAAAGTTGAACTTGCAAGTGACGATTATACAGCAATTGCAAAGACAATTCTTGAAGGCTGTGGCGGAAAAGAGAATATTGCAAGCATAGATAATTGTATTACAAGACTGAGACTTGAAGTAAAGGATATTACACTTGTTAATGATAAGGTTATTAAATCAGCTGGTGTTGCTGGTGTTATGAAACCTGGAAAGACATCTGTACAGGTTATTATAGGAACTAAGGTACAGTTTGTTGCGGATGCATTTTCTAAGCTTTGTGAATAATTAAAATGTTAAAATAAAGATAATATAAAAATCCCCGGTAAGACTGTCAGAACAGCAGCTTATCGGGGATTATTTCATGTGTTACTTTACCATGCTTAAAAATTCTTCATCAGATATCTTAGAATTCATTACAGCATTCTTAATTGCAGCGGACATAACGCGGGCAGCAAGTGTTCCTGCGAAGTTGATATCAACACGTACAGCTTCGTTGCCGCCTCGTTTTGCAGTGCTTGCAGCATATATTGTATCTCCGTCTGCCATTGTGCCGACTGGATTAATGCAGCGTGCATACGCATTTCTTGCCATAGATGCAATCTTGTTAAGTTCAGCCTTGTTAAATGCAGCGTTGGTTATAATCGCACCGATTGTTGTGTTGCCTGTGAACATATCGCGAGGTGCCATGAACTGATAGAGTGCTTCTTCACAGCTTATATACTCTGTTCTGTCAGCGTTCTTAAGTCCGGCAAGCTTTTTACCGGTTTCATAATCTGATATATCTCCAAGTGCATTTACAACAACAATTGCTGTCATTATAAATGTGCCAGCTTTCACTGAATATATTCCAAGTCCTGACTTTTCAGCCTGCTTCATTCCCATAATCTTGCCGACAGTCGCACCTGTTCCGGCACCGATACAGCCCTGAATGGGTTCGCTGCTATCCGAATTGGCAGCGGTGGAAGCATCAGTATTGACAACACCGGCCTTCATAAGTGCCTGAATGCAGGCCTCATATCCCATAGTACTGTCTGGGCGTACTTTAGAGCTTCCATATCCAAGATCAAATATGCATGACTGGCATACAAGCGGAACAAGTGAAACGCCTGTGTTATATCCTATACCATGTTCTTCAAGACATGTCATAACTCCGTCAGATGCGGCAAGACCGTATGCTGAACCGCCTGACAGCACGATGGCATTAATCGGATTGTCAGCAGTCATAGGCATAGTAAGAGGTGTTTCTCTTGATGCCGGACCGCCACCGCTAATGTCACAGCCTGCTGTAGCTCCGTCTGGAAAATATATAACAGTTACACCAGTGCCAGCTTCCTTATTGGAAGCATGACCTAATCTAAAATCATTAATATCATTAACTGAAATCTCTGTAAACAAAACTAATCCTCCGTTGATTAATGTCCGATTTATTCAATCAAAGTGACTGATTAATTCTGGTTAAGCTTAAGTGCAGCATATAATGCACGGGAAACCACACTAGCAACAATAAAGCAGATTCCTGCCTCAATAAGTCCCTGAACACCAACAAATAATACTACGAATATAAGTGGGTTCTTAGCTCCGAGTGCAGTAACGAAGGCCTGTACATAATCTGTATTATAGAAGAAGAGAACAAGTGAACTCATGAATAATAAAGTATTAAGTAAAGGACAGCAGAGACTTGCTATATAATAAGAAAATTTCTTAACTCCATTAATACTGTGAAGTCCCTTGAATATAAGTCCTGTAAGGAAGCCTTCAAGAGTTCTTGTTACTACTGTTGTTACAAATGTACCAAATGGATTAATTCCGAGAAGAACAGTTCCCATTGCGCCTCCAACGAAGCACTGATAAAAGCTTGTGAGTCCGAATGTCAGACCACAGATTAAACCGCCGACAGGTCCTAAGATGATAGCACCTACAGCTACAGGAACAGTTAAAAGGGTGATAGAAAGTCCAGGGGTACGGATGTAGCCTAATGGGGTCAGTGACATAACGAGTATGACCGCAACCATAAGTGCCAGCTCCACCATGTACTTAGTGTTGAACTTCGTTGCAGAAGTTCGAGTTGCATTGATAGTATTCATATTGTCTCCTTTGCGGAAAGGTATGCAGCCCTTCCGGCTTGTTAAGATACATCTCCGAAAAACGGATGACGTTCGCGCGTATAATAACATATATATTGTTATTATTCAAACATTCTTTATAAATTATTTATAAAAATACATTTGACATTAATTTACTATGATGAAAATCGGTGTTAATATAAGAAACGCTTATTTATTATTGAAAGCAGATTTTTTGAAAATATTTATCAATAAAGATGGGAGAGTGTTTATGAGCAGAATTATTAAAAATGTGCTGCCATACTGGAAGTCGATAGTGCTGGTATTTGCACTGCTTATTGTTCAGGCAGTGTGTGACTTGTCGCTTCCTGCGTATACTTCAGATATCATTGATACAGGTATACAGAATGGAGGCATAGAGCATACTGTGCCAGAAAAGATTACTAAGGAAGAATTTGACACTGCGAAGCTTTTTATGACAGAGGAAGAAGCACAGCTGTGGGAACAGTCGTATTCTTATAATGAAGATGATAATGTCTATGAATTAAGTGTCAAAGGTTCTAAGAATAAGACTGATTTAGATGACACACTTTTTACAGCACTTATAATTAACAACCAGATGTCTTCAGTGACTGAAAGTGCATTCAAGAGCCGTATGGCAGAGCAGATGCATGTAAGTGAAGAACAGCTTGCCAATGTTTCGGTAGAAGATATTGGAAAGTCTATGGGCGTTGAACTAACTACATTTACACAGATGATGGAAGATTCGGATGGTAATGAGGTTGAAACTATATGTGTGGATATGAGACAGATAGTGAAGGCAATGTATAGTGCAGGGGCTATGAGTAAAGACGATATCCTTTCTATGCGAAGCGAATTCCAGAAGACTATTGATACCATGGGAAAGACTCTTGTTTCGTCTATGGGCGTTGCTTATGCAAAGAGCATGGATGCCAAGGCAGGAATGGACATGGATTTTATCCAGACTAAGTATCTGTGGGCAGCTGGTCTTAAGATGGTTGCCATGGCACTTCTTATGGCGGTTACTTCTGTATGTATAGGCTTCCTTGCATCAAGAGTTGGTGCAGGCGTTGCAAGAGATATGAGAGGAAAACTGTATTCTAATGTCATGGGATTCTCTAATGCTGAGATGGACAAATTCTCTACAGCATCACTTATCACAAGAACAACTAATGATGTACAGCAGGTTCAGATGGTTACGGTTATTATGCTGAGAATGATTCTGTATGCACCAATTCTTGGTGTTGGAGGAATTATAAAGGTTGTTGGAACGGGAGCCGGCATGGGCTGGGTTATAGTTATGGCTGTTGCGGTTATCATTGCATTTGTAATGCTTCTTATGGTAATTGCGATGCCTAAGTTCAAGCTTATGCAGAAGCTGGTAGATAATGTCAATCTTGTATCCAGAGAGATTCTTACAGGTCTTTCTGTAATAAGAGCCTTTGGAAGAGAGAAGAAGGAAGAGGAAAGATTTGATGAAGCTAATAAGAAGCTTACTAAGACAATGCTCTTTACTAACAGAACAATGACATTCATGATGCCAAGCATGATGTTTATCATGAATGGTTTGTCAGTTCTTATCGTGTGGGTTGCCGCACACAGAATTGATGCCGGAGTTATGCAGGTAGGTTCTATGACTGCATTTATAACATATTCGATGCTCATAGTTATGTCATTCCTTATGCTTACAATGATGTCTGTAATGCTTCCAAGAGCGATGGTTGCAGCTGACCGTATAGATGAAGTTATTAATACACATTCTTCAATAGAAGACTCTGAGAATCCTGAGACAATTGAGTCTGCAAAGGGTGTAGTTGAGTTTAATCATGTAAATTTCATGTATCCGGGTGCTAAAGCGAACGCACTTGAGGATATTACATTTAAAGCAGAGCCGGGTAAGACTACAGCAATTATAGGAAGTACGGGCTGTGGAAAGTCAACGCTCGTTAATCTTATTCCAAGATTGTATGATGTTACAGGAGGAAGCATTACTATTGATGGTCATGATATAAGAAATATCTCTATGCATGACTTAAGAAGTGAGCTTGGTTACGTGCCTCAGAAGGGAATGCTTTTCTCTGGTACTATTGCAAGTAATTTAAGATTCGGTAATCCTGATGCAAGCGATGAAGATGTCGTTAAGGCAGCACAGATTGCACAGGCAACTGAGTTCATTGATAATAAGGCTGAGAAGTATGACAGTCCTATAGCACAGGGCGGTACTAATGTTTCAGGCGGTCAGAAGCAGAGACTTTCTATTGCCAGAGCAATAGCAAAGCACCCAAGAGTGTTTATATTTGATGACAGTTTTTCAGCACTTGATTTAAAAACTGACGCAATTCTTCGTAAGGAGCTTGCTGCAAATGTGTCTGATGCCACTGTTATTATTGTAGCTCAGCGAATCAGCACAATCCTTCATGCAGATCAGATTCTTGTTATGGATGATGGTAAGATTGTTGGCAAGGGAACGCATGAAGAACTTATGAAGACATGTGAGACATATCAGCAGATTGCAAGTTCACAGCTTTCTGCTAAAGAGCTTGGAAAGGAGGCCTAGTCAGTATGGAAGATAATAAAAATATCAAAATGCCACCGAAAAGAAGAATGGGACCTCCGGGAAGAGGAATGGCACCTGTTGAGAAAGCCAAGGATTTCAAAGGATCAATAGGAAAGCTTATAAGATATATTGGAAGCTATAAGATTGCGATAATATTTGTTGCAGTTATGGCTGTATGCTCAACAGTATTTTCTGTTGTAGGTCCGAAGGTTCTTGGTAAGGCAACTACAGCTCTGTCAGAAGGTCTTGTAAAGAAAATCGGTGGAACTGGCGGAATTGACTTTGGAAAGATTGGAACAATTCTTATATTCGTGCTTTGTCTGTATGCCGCAAGTGCAGTATTTAACTTTGTACAGGGCTGGATAATGACAGGCATTACACAGAAGGTCTGCTACAGATTAAGAAAAGAAATCAGCGAGAAGATTAACCGTATGCCTATGAAGTATTTCGAGAGCAGGACATATGGTGAGGTGTTATCAAGAATTACTAACGATGTTGATACACTTGGAATGGGACTTAACCAGAGTATTACAACAATCATTACTTCTTTAACTACTATGATTGGTGTTCTTGTTATGATGTTAAGCATTTCACCGCTTATGACACTTATTGCGGTTATAATACTTCCAATATCAGTCGGACTTGTTTCTTTCGTTGTTAAGAAGTCACAGGGATATTTCAAAACACAGCAGGAGTATCTTGGACATATTAACGGACAGATTGAGGAAACTTATGGCGGACATATGATTGTTAAATCATTTAACAAAGAAAAGGATATGGTTGATTCATTTAACAAGACTAATGATGTCCTTTATGGTTCAGCATGGAAGTCACAGTTCCTTTCAGGAATGATGCAGCCAATCATGATGTTTGTAGGTAACTTAGGTTACGCATGTGTTGCATTAACCGGTGGTCTTCTTGCTATTAAAAATGTTATAACAATCGGTGATATTCAGGCATTTATCCAGTATGTGAAGAATTTCACACAGCCAATCCAGCAGATTGCTCAGGTTATCAATCAGGTACAGTCTATGGCAGCAGCTTCTGAGAGAGTATTTGAATTTCTTGATGAAGAAGAGGAAGACCAGACTGTTAAGAATCCTGTTTCTACAGAAGGAATTAAGGGCGAGGTTGATTTCGAGCATGTAAGATTCGGATACAATGAGAACCAGACTATCATCAAGAATTTCAGTGTAAATGTTAAGCCTGGACAGAAGGTTGCTATCGTTGGACCGACAGGTGCAGGTAAGACCACTATTGTTAAACTGCTTATGAGATTCTATGATGTTAATGATGGAGCTATTCTTGTTGATGGACATAATGTTAAGGATTTCAACAGAAGAGAATTAAGAGACGCATTTGGAATGGTTCTTCAGGATACATGGCTCTATAAGGGTACAATTATGGAGAATATCAGATACGGAAAGCTTGATGCAACTGATGAGGAAGTTATTGCAGCAGCCAAGGCAGCTAACGCCCATCACTTTATTGAGACTCTTCCGGGCGGTTATGATTGTGAGCTTAACGAGGACGCAAGCAATGTCTCACAGGGACAGAAGCAGCTTCTTACAATTGCAAGAGCAATCCTTGCAGATAATCCAATCCTTATTCTTGATGAAGCAACATCTTCTGTTGATACAAGAACAGAGGAGCGAATCCAGAAGGCTATGGATAATCTGATGAAGGGCAGAACAAGCTTTATTATTGCACACAGACTTTCAACCATCAAAGATGCTGATGTGATACTTGTTATGAAGGATGGTGATATCGTTGAGCAGGGAACTCATGATGAGCTTCTTGCCAAGAACGGTTTCTATGCTGACCTTTATAATTCGCAGTTTGAGCAGGCTTCTTAGATTGATAATATATATGTTAAGAGAAACGGCAGGAAGAAATTTCTGTCGTTTTTTTAAACATTTTGATATAATAAAATTATTAATTAGTTAAGTGAAGAGGACAATGCATGAATATATTAATATGTGATGATGATAAGCTTTATGTTGATATGATAAGAAAATATGTGGATGAGTTCTTTGATGAGCATAAGATAACGGATTATAAGGTTTATGAATATAACAGTGGTGATGAAGCAGCTAAGAATAATGAAAAGATAGACATTGCATTTCTTGATGTTGAGATGGACGGAATTAATGGAATTGAAGCTGGCAAATGTTTAAGAAATAATAACAAGAATATTGTGTTATTTATAATAACTTCGTATATGGGCTATCTTGATGATGCAATGGATGAGGGAGTTTTCAGGTATATTAATAAACCACTGGAAAGACCTGTGATTATGCGCGGTTTACATAAGGCATTATTATTATGCAGCAAGAGTCAGAGCAAGAAAATCAATATTGAATATAAGGGTGATAATGTAATTATTGAACAGGATTCGATTATATGCATAGAGTCACTTGTTAGAAAAAGATATATCAAAACAGATACGCAGTCGTACATAAGTCTCAAAAGTCTTTCTTATTGGCAGAGTGTTCTTGATGAGGATAAATTTTTTCTTGTCAATAAATCCTTCATTGTTAATATAGACAGAGTTGAGCGATTTACTGATAAGTATATTGAGCTTAAGGGCATCGAAGAACCAATAGATTTATCAAGAGAAAAAAGAACTGCATTCAAGCAGAAAATGCTTCTGTATCTGGCAGGGCAGGAGTAGGTGGATATGGAATTAGTTATGTTAGGTAGTAATGCGTTTGCACATATAGTGGAGGCATTGATACTATGGATAAGCATGTCACAGATGTATGAGCCAAAATATAAACAATTATTTACAGGCTGCTCAATTTTTCTTGGACATATTGTAATGTTTGCTGTGTTTTTGACTAATAATATATATGCAATAACAGTTATTAACTTATTGGTTTATATATTTCTGATTATGCTTTTGTATGATGTCAATAAAAGAACCGCAGTATTTTGGGGTGTTATACTTATAGTTATGATGGCATTATCAGAATTAATAATGTTTTTTACTGCAAGGTATATAGTTGGAATTAAGAATGCAGGCAAGAATACTCCGGCAGATATAATATTTATGGGATGTTTGTGTAATATATTTTATTTTCTTATTGTACAGGCATTAGTTTTTATTAGAAAAAGAAGTGTAGTATTTGATAGAAATGATATGTCAAAAATACTTTTAATTGGTTCATTAACAACATCATTGATTGTGTTTATGACATATTATATTATTGGAACGACATGGAGTCTGCACAGGAAAGAATCTATATGGATGATGATAAGTTCTGTGGGATTAGTGTGTTCAGATATACTTATATTGTGGACAAATATAAGAATAGACGAGAGAAATGCTGAAAATGAGTGCATTAAGATTCAGCTAGAACAGGAAAAGGCAGATGCAAAGTATTACAGATTAGAGAATGAAAAGAACGAAAGTTTGGAAATATTAAGGCACGATATGAATAATCATCTTAACACAATGCTTGCTATGCAGACAGATGATGATTTAAGAGAATATATTACCTCAATAATGGAACAATACAACATAAAGAAGCGTACGACATTTTCTAAAAATAACGTTCTTAATGGACTTATAAGTGAATATACAGAAAAGTGTTGTACTGAAAACATAGGATTTGTTGTAGATATACGGCCAGGTACGATAGATGATATTGTAGCAACGGATATAGTTGCTTTATTTGGAAATATATTATCTAATGCATACGAAGCAGCAAGAAATTGTGCTAAATCAAATGGTGGTAAATATATAGAACTAATAGTTAAAAGAAAGAATGAAACAATATTTATTAAATGTATCAATTCGTGTTTTATTCCGCCTAAAATAATAAATGGCAGGTATATTTCAGTAAAGAAAGATACTGATAAAAAACATGGATATGGAATGAAAAGTATACAAAATATTGTTGGTAAATATAATGGAAGCCATTTTGAGCAATTTGATGAACAAGAGAATGAATTTACTATATCAATAATGCTTATGAAATAATGATGTATTCAAATTAGAAATAAAAATATGTATAATGTTTATTATCAAGAAACATTGATATGTGAAAAATATAATGGATTTTGAGAAATAAAATTAAAAAGGCTGGCTATATATAATAGTGTGATGATTTATCGAAAGTTTATTGACTTTCTAAAAATCTGTCATATCTTAATTATACAAAGAACTATTGTATTAAATACAATAATAATTGGATTTGGTGTGTCACTACCGAGGGCGTTGAAGTGTGGACAATTACAGGGTATGATAGTACTACATCAGGACACAGTGCATCTGCATGGACAGGTGAAACAGGTACATCTTATAAGAATTTAACTGCAACAGTTACATTTACTGCTACATGGAAAAAGGAAGTGCCTAAGACGGAAAGCTTTTCAGGGCTTATAGGAAGCAGTGTTACACCGGCAGTTAAGGACAGGTATAAAGGAAGTTGCATTAATAATACAACTTCCTGTTTTTCTTTGTTATACATAATATGTGTAATAAGAAACAAAAGATAATCACGATAGATATACAGCTTGATATATGATATAAATGCCAAAAACTGGTTATAACAATTAAAATGTTGAGTAATAGTAATATAGTAGCAAGGTATCTGTGATAATATTTCTTTTCTGTATCTGAAACAGAATGATTAATAGATATAATAGGACCTTTAATGACTAATTCTACATCTGCTATTATAAGAGCAATGAATAAGAATAAAGAAGGCTTAAGAACAGAGGAAAGCCATGCCATCGTAATCAGCACTATTACAGAAAAAACCAGACATACTGTAGATGACTGACAATGATAACCACCGCTATATTTTCTTATGAGCAGAAAAACTAATACCTCAATTAATCCAATCAAAGTATTATCAGTAGCTATACAATATATTGTGAAAATAATTGTCGGATTAATAATCAAAAATAAATATTGTATTGCATATATGTATAACTCAATGTCGTCATCTTTAAGTATGCCTGATTTAATAAGCCGTAACGTTATGTGGCGAGATAGATTCTCTACCATTATCTTGCTTTCTTAAACTTCTTTAATGAAGATGGTTCAACAGGCTGATGAATAAAAAAGCTTGATGAAGCATTGGCACTAGAAGTTAAAGTACGGTTAAGTAAAGCTGTTACACTTTTACTTAAAGTTGTTTTAATTTCCTTTTTCATGTTTTTTTCCTCCTTCTTAAGTTGGTTATATTATATTTTGTTAGAAATTATTTTTAAATGGCTTATGTCTCAACTGTACTTTTGAATGTCTTAAATGCATTTTAGTGATATTATGCAACATTTTTATTAACTGTCACAAATATTATTCTATACACTAAGAAACTTATTCCGATATGTTAAAATCAAAACATTATCATTAATTGCACATAAACATTTGCACTAATCTAATTCGCAATAAACGCTATATATGTGCGGAATGTGCGTATACTAAAATTTAATAGTAATCATACTAATGTACAGGGGTTGCTATGGAGTATACAGATCGTTACAAAGCATTTTGCAAAAGAATGAGCATATATAGAAAATTAATGGACTACGATCAGGCGAAAATGGCTGTGCGGGTTGGCATGACTACACCAGAGTATTCTAACAGAGAAGCGGGAAGGAGCATGGTGTCAGGCATTGACCTCAGAAAATTTTCTGATTCAGGGGCGGATATTGACAAGATGTTAGTTGATGTCGATGAAAAGCCGTGCAGGTATGTGATTTCTTCAGAAATAGAGACATTTGGTGAAGAATCAAAGAAGGAATATGTAAGAGGCGTTGTGAGTGAGCATATTCTTTATATGTGTGAGAAGAAGATAGCTGATTTTTCAGATGATACTGTAAAGTATATCAGACTGCTTAAATCTATTGACAAGGATTCAACTAAGGATTCTATGTTAAAATGTATTAGAGATGTCAATGGTATAACTGACCAACAGGTTATATCAGATAATCTGGGAATATCAAGATTTAAATACAGCAAAATTGAGAATAATAAGGAACTTCCGGATGCAATGGTTCTTATAAGACTTTACGATTTGTATGGTTATGTCCCATCTATGTATTTAAATCTGTATGATGTCAGAGGCCGGCTTCTTGATTATATATTTGACAGTATGTCTGAGAAAGATCAGGAAATAATAATGAATTTTATCAATAATTTGAAAGAGTTCGTGTGAGAAAGTTATGAAAGAACGAATTATAAATATTGGACCCAGGCTTAAGCAGAGAAGAAAGGAAATGCGTATAAAACAGACGGAAATGGCTAAAGAGCTGGGTGTGTCGCAGACATATCTTTCTAATATTGAAGGTGGAAGAACCAATTGCAGCATAACTTTGTTTGTAGATATATGTAATTATCTTAATGTAACGCCAGATTATCTGATGTTAGGAAATATGCGTGGAAATAGAGCAAGTATAGATATAATTGATGAATTGAAGATGTGCAGTTCGGAAGAAATTGCCACAGTAAAGAAAATAGTTGATGCATTTGTTCTGAAAAAGACGGAGCCGTACTGATAAGGTATGGCTCTATTTTTTTGATTAAAATGCTTGACATACCGAACATATGTTTCTATAATAAACATATGTTCGAATTACATTCAGATCTTACAACTATGAAGAAATTAGAAATTCTGGCAGATGCTGCCAAGTATGATGTTGCATGTACATCAAGTGGAGTAGACAGGAAGGGAAAGAAAGGCTTCCTTGGGAACAGCGTGGCATGCGGTGTATGTCATAGCTTTGGTGCTGATGGCAGGTGCATTTCGCTTTTAAAGGTTTTAATGACTAATCATTGTGTGTATGATTGCAAATACTGCATGAACAGATGCTCTAATGATGTGCCGCGGGCTACATTTACACCTGATGAATTATGCAGGCTTGTTATAGAGTTTTATAAGCGTAATTATATTGAAGGATTATTCTTAAGCTCTGGGGTTTTGAAGAATCCGTCATATACTATGGAAAGAATATGTGAAACACTGATGCTTTTACGGACTAAGTATAGATTTAATGGTTATATACATGTTAAGGCTATACCGGGAGCACCAGATGAGCTGCTTTCAAGGGCTGGGTATCTTGCAGACAGGGTAAGTATTAATCTGGAACTGCCTACAGCACAGAGTCTTTCTAAGCTTGCTCCTAATAAGAGTTTTAAGACTATTCTTGAGCCTATGGAAAAGATTACAGGTACAATTGCGGCTAACAGACTGGCATTGGGAAAAGATGCACGAATGGAAAGAAGCAGCATTAACAGATATTTGACAGGAAGCATATTCAACCAGAACGGGACGGATAACGGTCAAGCAGCATTATCAGGAACACAGAGGACAGCATTGGAATCAGGAGATAAGTTATCGCTTCCAGCGGTTTCTAAAGATATGTGTGTAAAGCGTCCATTTGCGCCTGCAGGGCAGAGTACACAGATGATAATAGGCGCGACACCGGAAACTGATCTTACGCTTATCAGAACGACGCAGCATTTATATAAGAATTATGATCTTAAAAGAGTATTTTATTCTGCTTATATACCACTTAATGAGGATTCTGCATTGCCACAGCTGGATGCAGATGTTCCACTATTAAGAGAACACAGGTTATATCAGGCAGACTGGCTTCTTAGGTTCTATGGATTTCAGGCAGATGAATTATTGTCAGAGAGCAGACCTAATTTTAATGAACAGCTTGACCCAAAGTGTGACTGGGCAATAAGACATCTTGGACAGTTTCCTGTCGAAGTACAGAATGCATCATATGATATGCTTTTAAGAATTCCTGGAATCGGTCCTAAGTCTGCCAGACGAATAGTGGAGACAAGAAGATATGCGAAGCTTGATTTTGATATATTAAAGAAGATTGGTGTAGTACTTAAGAGAGCACATTATTTTATAACATGTAATGGAAGAATGATGTATAGAATACCAATAGAGGAGTCATATATAACGGAATGTCTGACTGATGATAATCACAAGGAGAACTGGGAGATTACGCATCAGAATGAAAAGTATCAGCAGCTTTCACTTTTTGAATAAAAAGTGTTGGTATATATGATGGATGTAATGAAGAGTTTTTATATGGAGGTCTGTTTATGTATATATTTACATGCGAGAATACATTTGAAGATATGATGTGTTGTATATATCATGCATGGGAGAAGGCTTTGAAAGTAGGCCATGGATGTGTTAGACTTGAAAAGCGTGGAGAAGAACAGATTTCTTTATTCGACGAATATATATATGTTGAGTATAATGAAGAAGAGTATAAGAAAGTAGTGCGCTCGATAAAACATAAGATATCTGAAGAGGCATATGCATGTGTGTATTATGCATGTTTATCGTCAGAACAGGATGCATTAGATACAGCCTATAGGTTTCTGATAAAAGGGTTTAAGATTGGATCAGATATAACATTTATGAGAAATGACTCTGATGTTATGAGAATTAAGGATATACGCAGGAAGGTTTTGCACGAGACAAGATATTTTATGGAGTTTGCAAGGTTTAATTCAATTGGTAACAAAGTATATGTGTGTCATCTTGAACCAGAAAGCGATGTTATATATGAAGTTTCTTTACATTTTGCTGACAGAATGCCTTCTGAGAACTGGCTTATAATTGATGATAACAGAAAAAAGTCTGTAGTTCATACTACTGATGGGCAGATGTATATAAGATATTTTACAGATTATGATATGTCAGTTCTGGCAAAGACAGAAGATGTGAATGATGAATATACAGATATGTGGAAAATCTTTTTTGAGACTATAGCAATTAAACAACGCTATAATCCTGAATGTCAGAGAAATCTTATGCCAGTGTGGATGAGAAAGCATGTAACAGAGTTTCAGTAACACGCAATTCTTTATGTTAAGGGATGTGTAATTGATGAGTAAAATTGTGGATTATGTATCAGAAGATAATAAAAATGATATGCTTAATGACGTGCGTGATTCTGATTATGATGCGTTCGTTAAGCTTTCGCAGGTATTTGAACTTAATGTATTCTGTCCTGTTCATATGGAAGGGGAGAAGGACTGGGTTGTTGCTTATCTTATGAATGATGCAGTGGAGAGCTTTCTTGTATTTAAAGATTCAGTTATGACTGGAAAATATATTGATGTGGATGAGGAACAGATACCATCTGTGCAGATGTTAAAAGATGGATATATGCTTATAGTTAATCAGGGGAATAAGAATATATTTACAATAAAATTCAGCAGACTGGAATTAAGAACATATTTATTTAATTATGGCAGCATGGGGCATTTCTGGATAAAAGGATATGAATATTTACGCCAGCTTGAATATCAGCTTGCTGATATAAGAGACAAGTATAGATATCTTGGAGAAGAGGTATGCAATGATGCTGAACGTGTGCTTATGAAACTGGCGGATTTTCCTCCGATTAAGAGATTTCAGTCCGTGCCAGACCAGTATTATGTTTCATATCCAGATTGTGTTTATGAAGAGGCTGTAGATTATCTTATAGATATAGCTGAGAGAGTTGAAGATAATTCGATAATAAGAAAACTTAAAGCTTATAAGAAGAAAACCTCAGGGTTAAGAAGTATACAGCTGGCGGCAATGTTTGGAATGAGGAAACATGCTGCGTTTGTGGATGCAATAATAGCAGATTTGAGGGAAGCGGCATCAGGTTATCCACAGAGAATTTTTTCAAGAGAAGAACAGGAAATTCATAATGTGATACATGCAAAAGCAATAGCAAATCTGAATGAATATGAGAGACAGGGATATAAGTGTCTGCTTTATAGAGAAGAACCATTTATGTATGCAAGAGATTCAATAACCTATAAGGAGCATGTTCTTGTGTATATTAATGGAATAATAAGCAGAAAGGCAAAGATAGTTTCTTTTGAGTGACATATAAAGCAATTGTGATGTATAATAAGAAATATATCTATAATAAGTCAGATAACAGGAAGAGAGGATGTATTTATGGGAAAAGTAAAGGTTGTTTCCAAGAATAATCAGGTGAGTGTTAAGGTTAAGAGTACAAAAGATGAACAGCTTAATCAGAATATGGCTGAATTACTTTCAAATACAGCTGTAGAAGGATTTCTCCCTTTTCATATAGTGTCAGATAATAATGGATTTACAGCAGAGTATGGAATAGCGGGATATGAGACAGCTAAAGAGTTTTTTAAAAACAGGGTTATAGACCAGCATACTTTTTCTGTATTTATGAAGAGCAGTGTCGATGCGTTGTCGGGTATGTCAGCATATAATATGGAATATGGTAATGTCATGGTTTCACTTGATACTGTATTAATTGAATCTGCTACGGGAAAGGCTTTATATTTGTATTATCCAGCTACAGGTTACAATAATGGTGAATTTTATAATGTTTTTCTTGATGAGATACTCAGAATGATAAGAACACCTATGAATTCAGATGTTTCATTTATGGTAAGGTTAAAGGAACTGCTTAAACAGCCAGAGAATATGACATGGAATATACTTGGTGAATATGCTGATTCTATAGATGTACCCGCAGTAAACAGAGAGAATATGCAGCCACAGGTACATGTGGTACAGACACAGCAACCAGAAACAGTACAGTTTACACATCAAGCGTCACCTGTTATGTATACAGCTCCAGTGCAGATGCAGACTGATATACAGAATACAGGATGTGTGAGTGGTGGAGATGATAAGATATGTCCGGTATGCGGAATGCGTAGTACAACACCCGATGCAGTATTTTGCATTGGCTGTGGTTCTAGATTGGAGTCTGCAATGCAATTTTCTGTAAAAAATGAGCAGACAGAAATTAAAAAGAGATGCAATAAGTGTGGCTTTTCTAATAATTCAGATGCCTTATTCTGTTCTGAATGCGGAACAAAATTAGAGGATATAGGAGTATTAGAAAGTACGGAGATACAGGATAATGATGATAATAATGCGAAAGATACATCGGTGATTATAATCAAAGGTGGAAGAGTTGTAGATCCTGTCAGTAAAACAGATGAGATTATGGATATCATTATTAAGAATAATATAATTGAGGAAACTGGATATAATCTTAATGTTATGGAAGGTGCAGAAGTAATTAATGCAGAGGGACTTATTGTTGCACCAGGACTTATGGATACACATGTACATTTCAGAGATCCAGGATTTACTTATAAAGAGGATATTATTACTGGAGCAGCAGCAGCAGCAAAAGGTGGTTTTACAAGTGTAGTCTGCATGGCTAATACTAAACCAGCAGTTGATAATATTGAAACTCTTGAGTATATTCAGAAAAAAGGTGAGACAACAGGAATTCATGTTTTGCAGACAGCGACTGTAACTAAGGAATTAAAAGGTGTTGAACTTGTAGATATGGAAGCACTTGCTAATGCGGGAGCTGTTGGATTTACAGATGATGGAATTCCGATTATGAATGAACATGTTCTTGTAGAGGCCATGAAGAAGGCAGCAGAGTTGGATTTACCAATCAGTCTTCATGAAGAGGATCCAGAGTTTATAATAAGACCAGGAGTTAATCAGGGGAAAGTTGCTGAACAGCTTGAATATGGAGGTGCATCTGCTACAGCAGAAGATGTTATGGTTGCAAGAGATTGTATTCTTGCATTGCATACAGGAGCATCGGTATGTATACAGCATATTAGCTCAGGAAATTCAGTGGAAATTGTCAGAACTGCCAAGAAGCTTGGAGCTGATGTGCATGCTGAAGCAACTCCACATCATTTTACTCTTACAGAAGATGCGGTACTTAAGTATGGAACTAATGCCAGAATGAATCCGCCATTAAGAACGGAAGAAGACAGAATTAAGATAATTGAAGGTATTAAAGATGGTACGATTGATATGATAGTGACAGATCATGCACCACATAGTGATGAAGAGAAGGCCAGACCATTAGAAAATGCACCTAGTGGAATTACAGGTCTGGAGACATCTCTGGCACTTGGAATCAAATCACTGGTAGAACCGGGACATATATCTTTAATGAAGCTTATGGAATTAATGAGTAAGAATCCTGCTGAATTCTATCGTATGATACCGGGAAGTATTACTAAAGGAGCAGCAGCAGATTTAGTTATCTTTGGAGAAAAAGAACTATGGACCGTAAGGAAAGAAGATTTTGCATCAAAGGCATCTAATAGTCCTTTTATCGGATGGGAATTACCAGGTAAAATACATTATACTATATCTTCAGGAAAGATAGTTTATCAGAGATAATAAAATTCGACCAAATTGTGTATAGTGATGCGCAATTATTCCATTGAAATATTTTGTATATCATATATAATTAGAAGGGCATGCAAGAATTATATATGAGAGGAGAAAATTTACTTGGAGATAAAACTAATTAAGATTGATAATGAAAGTTATTTTGTATACCAATCTTCAAGAAAGGTGTATAAGGAGAGAGTTGCGGACATAATGTATTTTGCAAGAGGTGGCAGAAGAGTTACTATGCATTCACGCGAGTCTGGTGAAATTGAATTGTATTGTAGTCTTGTAGAAATCTACAGAGTACTTATTACAGAAGGATTTCATTATATTAATCAGTCAGTGCTTATTAATATATCTTATATAACTAACATTAAGAAGAATCTTGCAAAAGTGGGAAATGGCAAATATATTGAAATCAGCAGAAACAGAAGAGCACTTATTATTAATAAATTCTGTGAAACTCTGAAGTAGGTATATATAGCATATTCTCATTTGATTAAATATGGAGGTATGCTTATGAGATATTACGCTGTATCGCAATGGCTTATTTTTTTCTTTATATATTGTTTTTTAGGTTGGATATGGGAATGCTGTTATGTTTCTGTGAGAAAACATAAGTGGGTAAACAGAGGTTTCCTGCATGGTCCATTCCTGCCAATATATGGTTCAGGAGCAATTGTAATATTGATTAGTACGATTGCAGTGAAAGATATTGTTCCACTGGTCTTTCTTCTAGGAATGGTATCATCTACAATACTTGAATTCTGTACAGGCTGCTGCATGGAGAAGCTTTTTGGTGTAAGATACTGGGATTACAGCAATCTTCCACTTAATTTTAAAGGGCATATATGTTTCTTTATATCACTTGCATGGGGAGCATTCTCTATTTTGCTTGTGTGTGTAATACACAAGCCCATCGAAGCAGCAGTACTTATGATTCCAAGAACAATAGCAGATATTATTGCAGTAGTTCTGGCAATATACATGGCAGCAGATTTTGCTGTTTCAATTAATGAGGCTATGGATCTTAAGGCGACACTTGAAAAATTTACGAAAGAAAATGAACAGCTTCAGATGTATGCCAGAAGAATGGAGATTACGGCCACATTTGCAGAAGAAGAATTTAATAAGAAAAAGGAACAATTCATGGCAGCAGTGGCTGAAGAAAGAAGACAGTTATCTGAGAGAGCTGATAGAAGATACAGCCATATTACAAGTATTATTAAGAGAAATCCTAATGCTGTTTCGAGTGTACATAAAGAATCTATTAATGAAATCAAAGAAATTATTGCTAACAGAAAGGCAAAGAAGGATAATTAATGTTGGAAAAGATATTGTTATATAATGTTAAGAACCCTCAGCATATCATTAAAGCAGCATCTAATATGAGAATTATATGCGGATTTATTAATGAGTCGGATACAGACCGGACTTTGGCAGAAATTGCAGATGATGTAAGAGGCATATCATTATCAGATGCAGAGGGATATCAGCCACAAGAAAATAAAGAGAGTCTTATTGTATTTTGTGATGTGACAGATAAGCATATGGATAAGCTTCTTTTTGAAATGAGACAGAAGTGTTTTGATGTATCATTTAAGGCAGTATTGACAGATACTAATAGAAAATGGAATGTTAAGCAGATGCTTGTGGAGATGAGAAGAGAAAAATTTGAATATATGCGGAGAAATATGAAATAATAATTATTAAAGATAAAGGAGATAAGATATGGAAATCAAACATGTAAAAGCAAGTGAATTCAATAATGAGGTACTTAAAGCGGATAAGCCGGTTCTTGTGGATTTCTGGGCAGACTGGTGCGGACCATGCAAGATGTTAGGACCAGTTCTTGAACAGGTTGCAGCTAAGGTGGATGATGTTCAGATTGTAAAGATTAATGTGGATGAGGAATCATCAGTTGCAGAGAAATATAATATTATGTCAATCCCTACATTACTTTTATTTAAGAGTGGTGAGTGTGTGGCAAAGAGTGTTGGTTTTATAAGTGAAGGACAGGTAATGGAATTTATTGGTAAATAACATTAATACAGCCTGAAGTACTGATGAATACTGCATTTATAAAGGGGGAATATTTCACGATATTCCCCTTAAATTGTACAAAATTAAATACTCTTGTTAAACCTATTGATTTATTATCAGAAGCATGTTAGAGTAATCATGGTCAAATTGTTATGGATTTGTCAATGTATATTTATAGGAACAATAAGTATCCTATAATGCATGGCAATTTTTATTTTGACTAAGATTGTATACAGTGTACAAAAAGAAATACATTTTTCTTAAAATGTACATTGAAATATATTATATTTAAGGAGGATCAATTCAAATGGTTGAGAAGACACAGTGGGCTGGATTCAAGGGAAGACTTTGGAAAGAAGAAATCAATGTAAGAGATTTCATTCAGAACAATTACACACCTTATGATGGAGATGAGAGTTTCCTTGCAGGTCCAACAGAAGCAACTAATAAGCTTTGGGGAAAATTACAGGAACTTCAGAAGGAAGAGAGAGCTAAGGGCGGAGTTTTAGACATGGAAACTAAGGTAGTTACAGGTCTTACAGCTTATGGTCCAGGATATATAGATGAATCAATGAAGGATCTCGAGCAGGTAGTAGGTCTTCAGACAGATAAGCCACTTAAGAGAGCATTTATGCCATATGGTGGTATTAAGATGGCTGAGGAATCTTGCGAGAACTATGGTTATACACCAGATCCTGAATTACACAAGGTTTTCACAGAATATCATAAGACACATAACCAGGGTGTATTCGATGCTTATACACCAGAGATGAGAGCTGCAAGAAGATCTCATATCATCACAGGTCTTCCAGACACATATGGTCGTGGACGTATCGTAGGTGATTACAGAAGAGTTGCTCTTTATGGTATTGATTATCTTATTAAGTGCAAGGAAGAGGATAAGGCTAACTGTGGATGCGGAGTTATGACTAACGATGTTATCCAGTTAAGAGAAGAGCTTACAGATCAGATTAATGCTCTTAAGGGAATGAAGGCTATGGCTGCTGCATATGGCTATGATATTTCTGAGCCAGCTACAACAGCTAAGGAAGCTGTTCAGTGGTTATACTTTGGTTACCTTGCTGCTATCAAGACACAGAACGGTGCTGCTATGTCAGTAGGTCGTGTTTCTACATTCCTTGATATCTATATCAATAAGGATCTTGAAGCTGGTAAGATTACAGAGGCTGAGGCACAGGAACTTATCGATCATTTTGTTATGAAGTGCAGAATGGTTAAGTTTGCAAGAATTACATCATACAATGAATTATTCTCAGGAGATCCTACATGGGCTACTCTTGAGGTTGGTGGTACAGGTATCGATGGACGTTCTATGGTTACTAAGAACGATTACAGATTCCTTCATACTCTTGAGAACATGGGACCTTCACCAGAACCAAACCTTACAGTATTATATTCATCAAGACTTCCTGAGAACTTCAAGAAGTATGCTGCTCATATCTCAGTTACAACATCTTCTATCCAGTATGAGAACGATGATGTTATGAAGGTAACATGGGGAGATGATTATTCAATCTGCTGTTGTGTATCTGCTACACAGACAGGTAAGGAAATGCAGTTCTTCGGAGCTAGAGCTAACCTTGCTAAGTGCTTACTTTACGCTATCAATGGTGGTGTAGATATGAAGTCTAAGGTTCAGGTTGGACCAGCTTATAAGCCAGTTACTTCAGATGTTCTTGAATATGATGAAGTTGTTGCTAAGTTTGATAAGATGATGGATTGGTTAGCAGATCTTTATGTTAATGTACTTAACCTTATCCATTATATGCATGATAAGTACTACTATGAAGCTGCTGAGATGGCTCTTATCGATACAGATGTTAAGAGAACATTTGCAACAGGTATTGCAGGATTCTCACATGTAGTAGATTCACTTTCAGCTATTAAGTATGCTAAGGTTACTGTATCAGAGAGAGATCCTGAGACAGGTATCGCTATGGCATTTAAGACAGAGGGAGACTTCCCTAAGTATGGTAATGATGATGACAGAGCTGATGATATCGCTGTATGGCTTCTTAAGTCATTCCTTGACAAGATTAAGAAGAGACATACTTACAGAAATTCTGAGCCAACAACATCTATCCTTACAATTACATCTAATGTAGTATATGGTAAGTTTACAGGTAACATGCCAGATGGACGTAAGGCTGGTACACCACTTGCTCCAGGTGCAAACCCAAGCTACGGTGCAGAGCAGAACGGACTTCTTGCTTCACTTAACTCTCTTACAAAGCTTCCATATGAGTGGGCTCTTGATGGTATCTCTAATACACAGACAATGAACCCAGATGCTCTTGGACATGATGATTCAGAGAGAGTTAACAACCTTGTTAACGTAATGGACGGATACTTCGATCAGGGTGCTCATCACCTTAACGTTAACGTATTTGGTAAGGATAAGCTTCTTGATGCTATGGAGCATCCAGAAAAGCCAGAGTACGCTAACTTCACAATTCGTGTATCTGGATATGCTGTTAAGTTCATCGACCTTACAAAGGAACAGCAGATGGATGTTATCAGCAGAACATTCCACGACAGAATGTAATCAGAGTGCTTGAAAACGCCGAAAATACAGTGTTTATGCAACTTTGAGAGATTACCAAGTTATCGTAACTTATCGTAAATTGGTGCTATTTTTAAAAAAGATGGTGTCAAAGTTGGCGTCAAAATGGTGTCAATTACAGATAGAAAAGAAGTGTATAAATATATACATTTTAAAAACAGAATATTAGGACATCTAAATAAGTCCATATGCTTGCTTAATAGTGAGTATATGGGCTTATTTTTGTGCCTTAAAATCACAGCCACAGAAATACTTATAAATGGGAATAAAACGCTGATTTGAGCCACAGAGAGTACATAAAGCCTTATATATACTGTATAAGAAACAAAGATTTAAAAATTTCATCAGAAAGGAGTTGAGAAAATGGAAGTATTTAACAGACATGATATAGAGAAGAAGATAGTTAATAAACTGGAATTCAATGCAATAACGACTAAGACAAACAGATACTTTATAAGATATACATTAAAGATTGTAAAACCGATAATTGCAGCTCTAGGATTTTATAATCCTTGTGATGATAATTATAACAGTTATATTGATATATTATCAGAGAAAATTTTAGAGGATGTTTTAAAGACATTTAAGCCTACAAGGTATAGTAATGTAGCTGAGCCGATTGAATCTAACAGTATCAGAAGAAAGATAACATTTATAATCGAATAATCGGCAGACATACAGCGATTCAAAATAAAACGTATGGATATTTCCCAACAGACAGGAAGTAAAAGAAAGTCTGTATCAGAGATCAAGAATATCTATAGTGCGATTCTGCACAGCTTCCAATAGTGAAAAAATAGTGGAATTACGACTGCTGCACATAGCAGTTTAACGAGCCTAAATCTGGCTTGTTTATTAAGGTGCGTCAAATTTGACACAGCTTTATTTCTTGACCTCTGATTGATTATAAAGGAGGAATATGTATAGTGAAAATAACAAAGAAACTAAGATATGTAAGAGGTGTGGAAGGGAACTTCCATTAGATAGATTTAGATTAGCAACAGGACAATTTGGCAATCCATATTATAGAGGAAGTTGTAAAGAATGTGAAGCTAAGTATGACAAGGAATACAAGAAGAAAAAGACAGAGAAAGAATTTGCCTTCTCTGATAACTTGGAAATATTAGTTGATCGCCAGTACAAAGAGATAAATCCTAAGAGAATACTTGATATATCTGCATTGAATATTGATGTTACTCTTCTAGGGACAGATGAAATATTCGTAAAATTGATGGATTATAAAGATACATGGCTGTCAAACTATGGTCAATGTATTACTATGGCTTGGGGAAAATATAATCTGTTACAAGGATCATATATCAATGGTGAATTGAGATATAGCCTTAAAAAGAATGTATTTATTGATGGTAAGTGGACATATAAACATGATTATGTATATGCACATAAAATGGTTGTTGAAACATTTATTGTCAATGAAGATAAGGCGAATAATATATATATTTGGCATAGTGGACATGATAAGGAAGATTGCTATTACAGGAATTTATATCCTTTAAATCAAGAGCAATTCCGTATTGTAAATAATCACTTTCAGAAAACAGGTGATGATTCGGAACAGTTTATATTAAATGTTATGAATGATATCCGATATAAGCCTGATAATTGGAGTAAACAGACTGCAAAGCGTGTTATGTATGGTGTAGGGTATCATGGAATATTATATACCAACAGCAATGAAGAATCCTATAAGAGATGGCATTGGATAATGAATCGTTGTTATAGTAATGCAATACATGAATTGCAACCAGAATATAAGGAGTGTACTGTATGTGAGGAATGGAAGAATTATAGTAATTTCAAGCTATGGTATGAACAGCACATTATCGAGATACGAATGTTTGATGAAGCATTTGAATTAGACAAGGATATTTTGATTAAAGGGAATACAGTTTATAGTCCTGAGACAGTTTGCTTTGTTCCTAAGATGATAAATTCATTATTCACTAATGGCAAAAAGAACCGAGGCGATTATCCGCTTGTTGTATATTTTGACAAGGATAAGAAGAAATATGTTGCAAATATGTCATTTGTAGGAAAGAATATAAAGCTAGGAATGTATGAGACAGCAGAAGTAGCTTTTACAAGATACAAGGAATATAAATATTTAATTGATGTTTATACAAATGTTGAAAAGCAGGTTGTTTTAAAAGAACTTTTTTCGGAGTTTTACAACAAGTGTGTGGCTTGTGAATTCTGGGCGACAGACATTAGAAAGACTGAATTAGACATGTTAATTGAAGGTTATACAATGAGACAGATTTTATCAGCCATAAAGAATAATAGCTGTGATGATGGATTATATAGCTGGGCTTTAGATAATGATATTGAGAAGTTCAGAAAAATCTTCAAAGAGGTTTTCGGTATCTAATTAATAATATCAGGGTAGTGTGTCAGCAATGGCACATTACCCATATAGAAAGAAGGTTATCAAATGGACGATAAATTAAAACCTTTGACAGAATACGAAAGGTCATATGCAGAAGAATATCATTATTTAATTATTGAATTTCTGAAAAGGTCTAGGCTGGATATAGAAGAATTTTATGATGTTGTTGTAATGAATTATTTGTTATCTGTTCAAACATATTTGAACGATATGGAATTACAGCGGAAATGTAATTTTGAAGCCGTCTCATATATGTATATGCGTAGGGCTTTATATGTTCATTTTAGAAAAGATAAGGCACAGAAAAGAAGTTCAGAGAATGAGGGAGATATAAGCCTTGATGAAATTGATATATGTGTCAGTGATTCTAAAGCAATGGAGACAGTTTCAAATCTGGAGTATATGGAAACTATGAAAGAGATAACAACCCAGCTATCAGAAGAACAAAGTATGATTGGAGGATTATTACAAGTTAATAGATTGTGAGACAATAGATATAGTAAACAGAGATATAAATGGAAATTGTTATGACATTATATGTGATGATGAGGGAACATTTAAAGAGAATCCAAGAATTTCTGCTATTGATGATATGTGGCAGCCGATGTTAGTTGGGAATCTGATTATATGTGGAACAGCAAACGAAGAGGGAAACATGACTGATTTATCAGATAAGGATATTGATTTTATAATGGAAAATATAAAGCGTATTCCTACAAGAAATTACCCAGAAGGCAATTTAATGCTTTGTAAGATGGCATATTAACAAGTGTATGGGGCAGTCTGAAAATGGCTGTCCCTGGCATAGAAAGAAGGAATTATTATGGCTTATGTGCTTACCTATGGAATACATTATATAAGAATAACTGAAAATAATGGAGTAGCAAAGACCAAAGATAAAAATGAAGCAAGAGTATATATGACTACAGAGGAAGCAAAAGAAAGATTGCTTTGTGCTCCAGCAAAAACAAGGGGGTATTACATAGCAGATGTAGAAACAAATATAAGATACAGATTTAGTAAAAGAAGTGGCAGAATCACTTTTCCTAAAGAAGTAAGGGAATTGATATATGATACTACAAAGGGAAGATGTGCTTTATGTGGTAGAAAGATAACCTATGATAAAATGTCTTTAGATCATATACTGCCACTTGCTATGAACGGAGATGATAATGTAAGTAATTTGCAATGTACATGTACAGCCTGTAATCTTTTCAAAGGATCAGTGCTTCCCTCTGATTTTATGGAGCGTATAACGGAAATATTCTTGTATCAGATGGATAAGAAACAAGGCAAGCGGTTATTATGGAAATTTGTACATAGACTATTAAATAAAATGATATGAGATAAAATTAAGTAATGGAAATAGATAATAATTATGTTATACTATATATGAATATGTATATTATGTACGCATATAATATGTATTCATATATAGGGAAAGAGAGGACATAATGTTGGCAAAGGCTACAGATGAACAGAAAGACAGCTTAAAAAAATACATGAAAAAAATTAAAGACATAAAATTGAGAGTGCCAGAGGAATATCTTGAACCTATTAAAAAACATGCAGAAAAAAAGGGAATGAGTGTGAATCAGCTTGTTATATCACTGCTTGAAAAAGATATGGGAATAGATATAGTAACAGTTAGAGAGCAGAAAAGGCAGAATAAGGAAAATGAAAACGAATAACCGGTTAATAAGAAACACGGATTTCATCTGAAATTTTAAAGGAGGTATGACCTATGACAGCATTAAGACGGAGTGCAATAATGGAACTGGAAAAGATACCAGAAGATAAGTTATCCTTTGTAATTCAGATTATGCAGGGCGTAAATGGATTATATAATGATTCTAATAAGGAAAGGAAAGATGCTTTTGCAAGATTAGAGCAGTTACGAAAAAAGGGAACTGTTACCGATGATGATGCAGAATTAGCATCTTATAGGGAAGATAAATATGGTAGGTAAAATTCTGATTGATACTAATGTATTGCTTGATTATCTTCTTGAAAGAGAACCGTTCTTTGAAGATGCAAAGAAAGTAATCTTGTCATGTACTGAAGGAAATACAAAAGGCTGTATTGCAGCACATTCAATATCTAATATGTTCTTCATATTAAGAAAAGATTATACAGCAAAGGAACGCAGAGAAATATTGTCAAGTCTATGTACAATTTTTGATGTTGAGGGCATAGACAAAGCAAAATTGTTATCTGGTCTTGCAAATGAAGACTTTTCAGATTTTGAGGACTGTTTACAGATGGAATGTGCAAAGAGTTACGGTGCAGATTACATTGTGACAAGAAATGTGTCGGATTATTCTGTATCAGACATAAAGGCAATTTTACCAAGTCAATATCTGGGATTATAACAAACAAAGCACCAACGGAAAGAGACATATCTTTCTGAAGGTGCTATTTTTAACTCTGCTGCCGATTGTGAATATTATCAACAACTTTTTCTAATTCTACTGTATGCCAGCGATTGCGAATGATCTGTTGCTTTAATTCTGAGATGCGTTTGTTGGTGTAGTGTTCCATCCAAGTCATAAGGCAAGCTGGAATGAATTTCTCAGGTATCTTCTGAATGATGGAAAATAGAATATCTTCTGATTTATTGAAAATCTTATGTAACAGGTCTTTGAAGTGGTTCGGCTTCTGTATTTCAATATTTATGTGTATCAACTCCTTTCTATAATATTGTAAGCTAATAATCTCATATGCACAATAAATAAAGTCAAAAATACCTTAAATAATTTTGCTACATAAGGGCAATTATGTAGCGAAAATGTGTATTTATATATAGAGGGATAATATTGTTTGGCAACATAATTTATTTTAATGTGCCTGAATAATAATGCCATATAATTTATACGGAGGTGTATCAATGGAAAATTATTTGAATGAATTTATAAATAAACTGAAAGAGGAAGGAAAATCAGAAAACACAATTAAATCATACAAGGCACATATGCAGGAATATTTACAATGGTTTAATGCTAGTTATGGAGAAACAGAGTTTAAGGGATTGTATCGTGTCAATGTTCAAGAGTATAAAAACTATCTTAAGAACATTAAGCAAATTGGAAAAGATAATCATAATCTTAATGGAAAGACGATTAATGTCAAGTTGTCTGCATTAGCAAAATATAACGAATTGCAGACGCTACAACACTTACTGAAGCTGGTTATGTTGGTGACGATGTAGAGGTCATGTTAAGAACACTCTTACAGAATGCAGACTATGACATTCAGGCAGCACAAAGAGGAATCATCTATATTGATGAGATAGATAAGATTAGTCGTAAGGGCGAAAATATGTCAATCACTCGTGATGTATCTGGTGAGGGAGTTCAGCAAGCATTACTTAAAATTATCGAGGGTACAATATCAGAAGTGCCAGTAACAGGCGGTAGGAAACATCCGCAAGCTGAAACAATAAAGATTGATACATCTAACATACTTTTTATCTGTGGTGGAGCTTTTGACGGAATTGATAAAATCATCGGAAAGGAAGAGACACATAATTCTATTGGATTTGGTGCTAATGTTGCTGATAAAAAGGAATCAGTTGCCGATTTGTCAAAGGTTGAGCAGCACGATCTTGTGAAATATGGACTTATGCCAGAGCTTATAGGCAGACTTCCTATTATAACTGCATTGAATCCGCTATCAGAGGAAGATTTGGTGCATATTCTCACAGAGCCTAAGAATGCTATCACAAAACAGTACCAGGAGTTATTGTCAATGGATGGTGTTAAGCTGGAATTTGAGGACGAAGCATTGAGAAAGATTGCGGAGTTGGCTATTCAGAAGAAAACAGGTGCGAGAGGTCTTAGAAGTATCATTGAATCTGCTATGCAGAAAGTCATGTTTGATGTTCCTGATATGGCAAGTGCAAAGAAAGTTGTTGTAACTGCTGATTGTGTAGAAGGAAAAGCGGATGCATTGGTGTATGGAGCAAGGAATAAGAAGATTGCGTGACATTTTCTCCATTTGGAGAAGAAGTGGATTGCACTCCAATTGGAATGTATTGCAACAAGGAAAGGAGCGTTACTGAAATAAGTTCTGCTGAAATCAGCGTAACTTTAATCGGTAACAAAATACATATGAGATATGAAACATATGAGCAAAAACAAGCTAGATTGAAAAAAGAATATGAAGAATTTTTACAAGGAAAATGGCATTATCAATGTTCCTTTAAATTGAATTGTGAATATTGTGGTAGAGAATTTTACTCAAAAAATCGCAGACGTAAATATTGTTGTTATAGATGTGTAAATGATAATTATATTCAGAAACGAAAAGAAAGAAAACAGTTAGAGAAAAATCGTGTATGTGTGATTTGCAATAAACCTTTTGTGGCTAAGAAAAAGGATGCTATATATTGTTCAAATGCTTGTAAGCAGAAAGCATACAGATTAAAGAAAAAAGGATGTTACTAATTGATGTTTTGTCCATTTGGACGGAACTGAGAAAATGTTACCGATATAGGTTCTCTCCAATTGGAGTGCAGTCTATAAGGTGTTACTAATCTAAGTTTTCTCCAAATGGAGAACAGTCTAAATGTTATTGATATAGGTTGTGGCAAATTCGCCACAACTTAAAATGGTAACGGAAACAGAAGGAGAATATATATTATGGGTACGATTGTTAATTTTACAGATACTAAAAAGAAGAAACTTAATACATCAAAGATAAGAGAACTTACATTGAAAATGTCAGATATAATCGGTGATGCTGAACTTACTGAAATGAAAGATGGAGATATTTTAATGGATTCAGTTTCAGAAGCAAAAGTTAAAGAGATAGAAGGATTGATACATCTGGAATATCTGAAAGCTGGTTATAAAATAGAGGAGATTTGTTTATGAGTAATAAATTTACAGTAACAGCAGGAAACAAAGACACAGCCGAACCAAACAGGCTTACAAAGGTAATTGCTTTACATGATATATGGAACAGACAGTATCACAGTGCAGTTAGCAATATGTTCCAAAAGCACAAGAGCATAGATGATTGGTCGCAAGATGAATTGATGAAGGGTGCATTATGCGGTGTGAAGTATATAAAATGCGTTGCAGATATTGAGCGTGAAAATCAGAGATTAGATTCAAGCTACAATACACCATTTGCAGTAAAAGAAGCAGGATTTAATATGATAGATGTTCGGTTCGGTATTATTGGTCGTATCAAGCTAGGTAATCTAATTAAGATATTCCCGATAGATAAAACCTATGATGGGGATAAATGGGGCTGTAAGGATTACTTTTTCACAATGGATGTTCTGAAGGAAAAAGGTCTTGACAATGCAGTTGGTCGTGATGGGGTATTCGATCTTATGTGGGATTATGAGAACAGAGATTTGAGAGAGTTCACAGTATTCTATATGAGTTGTATGAGTGCAATGTACAAACAGCAGACAGGTGTTGGTATTGCAGAAAAGTTTTGTGAAGATAATGGAATCGGTACATATACGATGGACAGAGAAAATGGTTTAGTGATTGATAATCAGAGTGGAGAAATCGCAAAAGTGAGCAATAAGCCTAGTTTTATGTCAGTTGTGAAGTAAAATGCTCAATTTTGAAAATTGCAATCACTGAAACTCTTGTAAATAGGGTGTTTCAGAGGTCGAAATTGCCAATGAAATCAGACTTTCATATTAGGTGGTAAATGTACATTGATAATTGAATATTGGCGGCTGGTGTGTTATAATCAATTCGTTATTTTCACATAGGAGAAAGATAATGTATAATGATTTATATAACGAAATGATAGTGGTTTTGACATTATTACTATTGATTTATGCTTTAACGATTCCATTGATATTGAACACAGATGATAAAATAAAACATGTAAAATGGAGTGCTTTAGGATTAAAAAATGTATTGAAAAGTTGCGAACAAAAGGATATTGAGAGTATATCAAAAGAAGCGCAATTGCTATACGATGAATATATGCAAGAAAAACCAAGTGCAAAAAAATATTTTCCAAATGTTATTATATGGCTGGATACTATTATTTTGAAAATAAGTACGGAATCAAAAAGTGTAAAATGTATTTCAGGCTATTATGAGATATTGAAAGATGTGAGAGAACTGTTGAATGAAACTATTCCATATAGTAATTGTACGCAATACCAACAAAGTATTTTGAGCGATATGTGTGGCTTGAGGTCTGATGATAATAAGGCAATCGTAGATAATATTCTTGGAAGAACGGAAAGCGAATTTTTGAGACTAGAAAGTGATATAAGAAAAAATAGTCGTTCCAATAAATTATCATTGATGATAGGAATACTTGGAATAGTTGTGTCTGTATTTTTAGCAATAATAAAATTTTAATATGATAGCCAACCGTCAATATTTGATGGTTGGTATTTTTTTATATATAAGCATATTTCATATTAGACAGGAGGAATGAATTATTAGCAAGATTGATAAGATGAATGAAAACATTGGAGACACAACAATGTATATAAGAGCTGTTCAGGCAGCAAATGTTTATATGGATAACAACAACTTGAAAAGATACAAAAAGGTAACTGAAGGTAGTGGGAAAAATAAAGTTGTGAAATATGAGGCTATGAATACATATTGTCATATTACAGATGATGAATTGTATTCTGCCATGAGTGCTTTTGAAGAAAAAGGAATTTTGAATACAAATTCATAAATGGTGTCAAAATGGTGTCAAACTAGCAATGGTGTTGCTCTAACCCTTGAAAATAGTGGGATTGAGCATATGAATTTACATTCCATGATAGAATGTAATTGCTGTTTTTGAGTTTTTTCACATTTTATAATACAGTGTTTATGCGGGTTTGAGAGATTTGAAGAAAAATCAGTTTAATGTAAATTACCATAAAATAGTATATTTTCATTTATAAACTGGACCAAATCGAGAAAAAAACTGGACCAGCTATAATGTCTGCAAAGATGCATGAAAACTGGGGAAAGTCGATATTAAGTTATAACAAGATATAATAAGATATAATAAGATATAAAAAGCACCATTTATAATCTGAACAAAAAAGGAGTGCAGATTCAGTTAGAATCTGCACTTTATTTTTTTATTAGCTGTTAAATTTTCACGACATCAAATTTGGCTTGAAGACATGATATTTACAAATTAACATTTTGCGACAAGTTTAATTAAAATATATGTTGTTGTAAGAAATTATATAGAAAATAAATAGTTAGTAATTACTTTAGACTGTTGTTAATAAGCATAAGTCTGGTTAAAGTTGCTTCAGAATCAGAAGATTCATTTTCTATATTAATATCTTTACATCTATAATCTAAGGCGTAATCTTTGAGACTATTGTTTATATCCTCGTTTTTAAATGAAATACTTACCTTTTCATTATCTATATCCCATTCAATTTCAGTAGCATTGTTCATTTTATTTACCAGTGAAATTATGTCACTTATAGATTTGACTTCTATATCTAAAAATTCAAAAACACTCACATCAAGAGCCGCAGCTATTTTTTCAAGCTGTTCAAGTTTAGGATTTCTGTTATCAGTTTCATATTTTTTTATAGTTGAGAGATTAATGCCGCTTTTTATACTTAATTGCTTCATAGTCATTTTGCGGGCTTCCCTATATTTCCTTATAGTTCTGGCTAGATTAGAACGCTCATTATCATTCATATAATTTATCCTCATTATAGATTCATTCTAATAATAACACGATGGAGCACAAAAAGGAACTTTTTGTTGACGTTATTTTAAAAATGATTATAACAAAATCAGAAGTTCACAATAAGAAATTTTTATATACGCATATATGACATGGAAGGTTATCTAATTATGTATTTAGTGCATGAAAGGTTACCGACAATAATTTGAATAAGTAATAAGATATGTGTACGGTGTTAATGAGAACACCGCATACAACTGAATACTCAGCTACTGTAAGAAGATTACTAATCTTCTGGTAAAAATCCGGTATATTACCCGACAGATATCAGTCAGTGCTTCGCGATGAGAATTGATGGATCGAGAAATGAAGGTGCTTAGCGGCAAGGTAAGTTATTATAGCGGATGGATAATAAACCACAAGAGAATTTTTGCAGATGTACAAGGATGATTCTTTTCATTCGACAAAATTCTCCACAGACAGGGGATATGCGATGAGCCTTGATATGAACATCTATTTATGGAAAGAGGATATTGAAGATGGGGAATCGGTAATGACAGCCGAATACAGACCTGTAGAATATGGAAAGGACTATGATGTTGTCAATAATCCTGATAAATTTCAACTATATATAGATGGAAAAGAGATTAAATAGTAATTTTCTGAAGGTAAGCTTTTTGTTAGATCTTTAAAAGAAAAATTATAGGATAACAATACATAGTTTTAACCATGATATTCTGAAAAATTTATAGGAATGCGTTATTATCAAATTGACACGCTTTTGTGGGGGAGGTATAACAAAACGGATTGTGCTTCCAAAAGAAAATATATATTTTAGCAAAACAGATGAAAGTCTGTGACGCAAAGCTATAGGACCTGTAAAATGGCAGCCAGTTGCATATGAAATAGCAAAGGGATACTATGGTTAATTAGTAGTTTCTTTGCTTTTTATTATGGTTTAGCTTATCTGAATAGAGTAACAGAGAAAAGAAATAGGAAGATTAAGTAAAAAAATAATGGAGATTAAAGATGATAAAAAAGGAGACTGACAGGCAGAACTACAATATCCTTGCAGGAGAAGGAGATATTCTGCGGATTTTAAAAGAAATTGACAAAGCCGAAAATAGAGAGAGTATTGGAGCAGGAATTCAGAAACTACTTGAAGTTCTTGGCAATTATGGAAATGCAGATCGAACTTATCTTTTTGAAACGGTTCATACACCAGAGATATTTACAAATACCTATGAGTGGTGTGCAGATGGAATTACAGCTCAAAGAGATAATCTTCAGGATGTGAAATTTGAAGAATAAGCACACAGGATCTTGTTGAGGATATAGTCAATATCAGCAATAAAATGATAGAAAACAAGAGTATTGCCCAGAATCTTAAGAATAGTACTAATATATTTGCAAAGTTCTGATTGCAGGAATTGCATAGGAATAAAGCTATGTTTACTATTTACGGTTTACAATTTACATCTGAAAGATATTTGACATTTTTATATTTTTTTAATAATATTATATTATGTACGATTTTTGCATAAGAATATTAAGAAAGAGAGAAAGAGTATGAACGAAAAGAAAGAGTTCAAGCCTTATATTCCAGCTGATAAGGTTATGCCTGAGTTAACAGTTACATCTGTTATTATAGGTGCTTTATTAGCTATATTATTTGGCGGTGCTAACGCATATTTAGGACTTAGAGTTGGTATGACAGTTTCTGCATCCATACCAGCAGCTGTTATCTCAATGGGAATTATCCGCTTTATATTAAGAAGAGATTCCATATTAGAGAATAACATGGTCCAGACTATTGGCTCTGCTGGTGAATCGGTTGCAGCAGGTGCTATATTTACACTTCCAGCATTATTTATGTGGGCGCAGGAGGAAGGTACAGTTATGCCTTCTTTAGTTGAGATAGCGCTTATTGCATTAATCGGTGGTTTCCTTGGAGTATTATTCATGATTCCACTTCGTAGTGCATTGATAGTCCAGGAGCATGGTGTGTTACCTTATCCAGAAGGACAGGCATGTGCTGAGGTATTAGTTGCAGGTGAAGAAGGTGGTGCTAAGGCTGGCACAGTATTTGCAGGTCTTGGTATTGCTGCTGTTTATAAGTTTATAGCAGATGGACTTAAGGTGTTCCCAAGTGAGGTTGATTTTACAATTAAACCATATAAGGGTTCAGCAGTAGGTGCAGATGTATTACCTGCACTTTTAGGAGTTGGTTATATATGTGGACCTAAGGTATCATCATACCTTCTTGCAGGTGGTTCTGTTGCATGGTTTATGATTATGCCATTAATCGCATTATTCGGTGGAGATAATATCATTGGACCAGCACTTATTCCAGTTTCACAGATGAATCCATCACAGATATGGTCTAATTATGTACGTTATATTGGAGCCGGTGCAGTTGCAGCTGGTGGTATTATAAGCTTGATTAAGTCATTACCACTTATTGTAAGGACATTTAAGCAGGCACTTAAGGGATATGGTAAGAAGGCAGATGGAGTAGAATCAAGATTAACTAAGGATATTCCTATGATGTTTGTTGTATTAGGAATCGGAGTACTTGCTATTATTATGTGGTTAATCCCAGCTATTCCTGTAAATCTTCTTAGTGCAATTATCATTATCATATTTGGTTTCTTTTTTGCAACAGTATCATCTCGTATGGTTGGATTAGTAGGTAGTTCCAATAACCCTGTATCAGGTATGGCTATTGCGACACTTCTTATTTCATCAGCGATTCTTAAGGCAACAGGTACTGTTGGAATGAAGGGTATGGTTGCGGCTATAAGTATTGGTTCTGTAATATGTATAATTGCTGCTATAGCAGGAGATACATCACAGGATTTAAAGACAGGTTATATAGTAGGTGCAACACCTTACAAGCAGCAGGCTGGTGAACTTATTGGTGTAGCTGTATCAGCTATTACAGTTGGTGGAGTACTTTATTTACTTAATGCAGCATGGGGCTATGGTTCAACAGAATTACCAGCACCACAGGCAACTCTTATGAAGATGGTTGTTGAAGGTGTTATGGGTAACAGCCTTCCATGGTCACTTGTATTTGCAGGAGTTGCAATTGCAATAGTAGTTGAGATTCTTCAGATACCTGTGCTTCCATTTGCAGTAGGACTTTATCTTCCAATCTATTTAAGTACACCTATTATGGTTGGTGGACTTGTAAGACTTTACTTTGATAAGAAGAAAGGTATTACAGAAGAAGAGCGTAAGGCTAAGGTTAATCAGGGAATACTTTATTCATCAGGTCTTATTGCCGGTGAAGGACTGGTTGGTATCCTTTTAGCGGTATTCGCTATTATTCCTGTTGGTGCAGATACTCTTGGCGATGCTATTAATATATCAAAGATTATTAATCTTGGTAATATCGGAGGACTTGTATTCTTTGCATGTCTTGTTGCAACATTAGTAGCATTTATTAACAAAAAAGAAAAGAAGACAAAATAATAAATAATATGTTACAATGAGTCTGCCGGTTATTTTGCCGGCAGATTTTTATTTTCTAGGATTAAAGGAGAAGGCTTGATTTATGGCTAAGCAGAAGGATAATTACTTAGACTATGTTCCAAAGCATAATTCGTTGTTCGAATGCAGGGAAAACAAAAAAGGTCATGTAGAAGTCAAAGTACACAATAAGGGGATTTTTAACAGAATAGCGCAGCTTATTGCACGAAAGCCCAGATATAGCTACATCGAACTAGATGATTTCGGTACATTTGTATGGCATAGCATAGATGGTGTAAGAAGTATTTATGATATAGGACAGCTTGTGAAAGAGCATTTTGGAGATAAAGCGGAGCCGCTGTATGAGAGATTGTGTTATTTTATAAAGATGCTTCATAAGAATCAGTTTATTGTATATATGAACAAGATAAATAGGTAGTTAAATAGGTAAATAAATAAGCAGATAAACAAATGGATAAAATAGATTTGTAGATTATAAATATTTTAAAGGAGACAGTGTTATGAGAGTATTATCTGAATTAGAACCTAAAAATGTATTTTCTTTTTTTGAGGATATATGTAATATCCCACATCCATCATATAAGGAAGAAAAAATCAGCAATTATCTTGTTGATTTCGCTAAGGAAAGAAAGCTTGAATATTATCAGGATTCACTTAACAATGTAATCATAATAAAGGAAGCCTCAAAGGGTTATGAGGATGCAGCACCTATAATACTTCAGGGACATATGGATATGGTATGCGAGAAGACACCTGATTGTGATAAGAATATGGATGAGGATGGACTGGATCTTGAGGTAAATGGTGATTTCATATCTGCTAAGGGAACAACGCTTGGTGGTGATGATGGAATAGCTGTTGCCTATGCACTTGCAATACTTGATGACGACAGTATCGCACATCCACGTCTTGAGTTCGTGTGTACAGTATCTGAGGAAGTAGGCATGGAAGGTGCTTCTTCCATAGATGTATCTATGTTAAAGGGCAAAAAGCTTCTTAATATGGATAGTGAAGAAGAAGGAATCATGCTTGCAAGCTGTGCAGGTGGCTGCAGTAGCAGAGTTACACTAAAGCTTGATAAAAATAAGATTACTGGAACAAAGCTTAGTATTACTTTATCAGGACTGACAGGAGGCCATTCAGGTGTTGAAATAGATAAAGGCAGAGGTAATGCGAATGTTCTTATGTCAAGAATATTAAGGGATGTTATCACAGACAATAATGTATATCTTGCAGCGTTTAACGGTGGAAGAAAGGATAATGCTATTCCAAGAGAATGTATGGCTGAGATTATTGTAGCAGCAGACAAGACAGCAGAGGTTAAAGCAGCTATTGAGAATGCAGCAAAAGAGATAAAAGAAGAGTTTGCTACATCTGATGCAGACTTAAAGTGTGTTGTAGATATATCAGAGGGTTGCAGCACAGAGGCAGTAACATATGAAGATAGCACAAGGGCAGTTTCACTTATACAGGCATTACCTAACGGAATAATGAGAATGAGCCAGGATATAGATAATCTTGTGGAAACTTCGCTTAATCTTGGTGTGATTTCACTAGATGAATCAGGTATATGTCTTAGATTCTCACTTAGAAGTTCTGTAGGGGCTGCTTTAAAGAATCTTAAGAGCCAGATCAAATTCATTAGTGAAGCATTCAGGGCAAATGCTGAATTTACAGGTGAATATCCAGCATGGGAATATAAGAAGGATTCTAAGCTGCGTGATGACATGGTAAGGATATTTGAACAGATGTATGGTAAAAAGCCAACTATCGAGGCTATTCATGCAGGTGTTGAATGTGGTATACTTGCAGGCAAAATAGAAGGACTTGACTGCATATCAATGGGACCTGATATTTTTGATATTCATACAACTGAGGAACACTTAAGCATATCTTCAACTAAGAGAACGTATGAATATATACTTAACGTAATAGCTTGTAAATAATAATACAATAATGAAGCACATTGAAGCAGTGTGAGTCTATGTATAAAATATTAATAGTTGAGGATGACAGGATATAGGTAAAGTAGTCTCGCGTGATAATATTATGATGAAGCTTTGGGAAAGTGATGACTTTATTGATGATAACACGCTGACTGTTAATGTTACAAGATTAAGGAAAAAGCTTGAACAGGCGGGGTTCATAGATTATATAAAGACTAAAAAGGTGCCGGAATACAGGCAGATATAAAGACAATGACAGCTAATCGTGTATATGCGATGAGTGCAATTACAGCCCTGACTGCGCAGAACACTACTGGTGTAACAGATATAATGGAGGTATCTCCTAAGTTTTTAGCAGAGCAGCTGGATGGTATATTTACAGATATATATCCGGATGCTGTCAAGACAGGAATGGTTGCTTCAGGTGAACTGATTCAGGTAATAGCAGATAAGCTTACAGAGTATAAAGCAGGAAATATAGTTGTTGATCCAGTTATGGTGGCGACAAGTGGTGCAAGACTTATAAGTGAAGATGCTATCAGCATATTAAAGAGCAGATTATTACCACTTGCAACAGTTATTACTAGAACATTCCACGACAGAATGTAATCATACGAATAGTATAATTGCTTGAAATTAGAATGCAGTATTTAAGCGGTTTGACAAAAAATGTATATACTAATACTTAATGTAAATTGGTGTAAACTAGTACAGTTTGGTTTTTTATCTGAACCAAAACTGAACCAAACTGCTTAAAAACTGAACCAGATAAAAGTGGCTTTAAGTTGCTTGTTTACTGGTGATAAGTTACTATTTATTAAAATGAATGGGATGTTCCAAAAATTGGCGTACTTTAATAAACCTATATAGGTTTTTAAAATTTTTATTTTGATATTTCTAAATTCAGGCACTTTTTAAAGGAAATAAATGTGTTCCTGTCTTCCCGTTCTGAATCTTATTATGAAGTTTATATATGTTTCTTGCAATTGCTAAAAGAGTACTTTAAGCGAGTACATTCGCAATCCCTTTGCTTAGGTATCTTCTGAACTGCATGTCCTGTTTTAGTTTTATTGTGTCTTATATGTGATACTGTAAGTTTGCTGTTATTCTTACATGTATAAAAATCGGATATTTTATCGTGTTCCATGTTTTCTATCTTTCCAATATCATTCTTGTATTTCCTTGTTTTTGATATCTCATAATTAGCTGGCTTTAATAATTGTAAAGGGCTATATGTTTTACCAAGCAGCATACACGAACTTATATTAGTTCCTGATAATGGTGATATGAATAAAAATTATATGATGCAGATGGTGCGTGAAGTTAATTCAACAGAAGTCAGACCAGATGAAATATAATGGTAAGAAATAATTGACGTTTAGCACTATGTGAGTTAGCATAGTGGTAGATAATTACTTCTTTGTATCACGCAAATCTAATTTTCCGAAATTCTTCATAAAAAAGGAAATATAATTTTTCAAAAAGAAGCAAGGTGAAAAGAAGAAAATGAATTTATTTAATGCAAAACTGGGGAAAAGAAAGTGAAAAAATAAATTCCATTTTTAGGGGCTAAAAAATGGAAAAATAGTTTCCCCTGATACAAAAGCCTGTTTAGAACATATATCCATAAGAACCTTAAATATATCGTCCTGTTTTGGATATTGTAAAACTATGAGTGATTTATATGACAGAAAGAAGGTTAAATATGATAATTGAAAAGGAATATTTTGATTCAGAAGAAGTCAGGAAAGCGAATGCCATGAATGATAAGACGATGGCACCACCAAGAAGAATACGTCTTGCGACAACGGACAGTAACAAATATTATGCCAAAGCTGTATTTGTAGCCGATAAAGAAAATATAATTACCGGTGAGCTTCTTTACAGACCAGATTTTCAGGAGTCAGAAGAGGGAGTGGCATTCAGTGAGGTTGTTGTTAAGCAGACAGCAGATGTGGAAGAATATTTCAAGAATCTTATAAGGTTTGAAGGCTATAAAGTGATTTCAGAAGAATATGATGAGAGTGATATGCTTATGCATTATGATGAGCTGAGCATACAGGCTAATAAGCTTTTGTTTCTTGAGAGCAGGGATGAGTAGATATGACAGATACGCAGAATGAGGTGTTTAAGACACCAGTAAACAAGATAAGGCTGTTTGAGCATGGGGCTCCGGGTTCGCAGAACTTTAAGCTTACAAGAAAATATTACACTGAAGATATGCCTGATGGAAGAGTAAAGCATATAGTGCAGAACATTACAGATCCGGATATTGTTCCTTATATACCTGATGGTATTGGTAACAGTACAGACAGACAAAGGATTCCGGCAGTATTGATTATTCCAGGAGGTGCGTTCAGACGCCTTGTATACAACTTTGAAGGTGAAGATGTTGCAAAGTGGCTTAATAGTATGGGAATAGCTGCATTTGTTCTTGAATGCAGACTTCCATCAGATGAACATGATAATGCAGAGGATGTCCCACTTATAGATGCTATGCGCGCAATGAGAGTTATAAGAGGAAGGGCGCAGGAATTCGGTATAGATGAAGCTAAGATAGGCGTCATGGGCTTTTCAGCAGGAGGCTTTATGGCAGCGTTATTATCAACAGCGTATGAAAGTGATGTGTATGCGGATTATAAGTATAAGGATGAATATGATAAACTATCAGCAAGACCAGATTTTGCTGTTTGTTCATATCCGGTTATAAGTATTGACGATTGTATTGAAGCAGGCAAAAGATATATGTCTGAGGAACAGGTGCTTGAGAGAATCAGTGACAGTAAGGCAAAGATACTGCATAAGTATAATCCGGATAAGCTTGTAAGACCGGATATGCCGCCAGTATTTATATGTGAAACGGATGATGACAGAACAACATTGTCTGAGAACAGTGTGGGCTTTTATATGGCAGCAAGAAAAGCCGGGGTAAGTGCTGAACTTCATATATTCAGAACAGGTGGCCATGGTTATGGCTGTGGTGATGATTTTGCACAGACTGGTGAGTGGAAAGTACTTTTTACAAAGTGGATTAAGAGTATTGGAATTATTAGTTAAGATGGATATAGTATACGAGATAAAGATAAGATTATATTAAACAAGCCGGTTGCTGGTGATGGAAAGTATGGTGGAAATATGGCAGTCCAGGCAGCTGAAAGGAGAAAAGGCATACGTATTAAGCGTGGATGCATAGCGTTATGTGAGGTTAGTCTTAAGGTTGATGGCAAGTTATACGAAGTGAAACCAGGATTTTATTTTTGTATTTATGTGATCACGAGTTAATATCCGCGCTTGCACGAGAATTTGGTCACTGTTGCAATGATTTATTTTTATCTGAGCTTGTCATTTATAAGCATAAGTCTTGTAAGTGTAGATTCATAATTAGTTTCTGTTTTTTCAATTAATATATTGTCTTTTTTGTAATCTACAGCGTATTCTTTTAAACAATTATTGATTTCTTTATTCTTAAAAGAAATACATACTTTATCATTATCAATATCCCAATCAATATCAGTAGCAATATTCATTTTATTAACAAGAGATATAATATCGTTTACAGATTTTACCTCTATGTCTAAAAATTCAAATACACTTACTTCTAACGCTTCTGCAATTTTAGAGAGTTGTTCTAGTTTAGGATTTCTATTATCAGTTTCATATTTCTTTAATGTTGATAAATTTATTCCACTTTTTTCACTTAATTGCTCCATAGTAAGTTTTCGATCTTTTCTATATTTTTTTATTGTTCTAGCTAGATTTGATCTTTCTATATCTTCCATTGAATAACCTCCACAAATAAAAACATTAAATACATATTATATGATAGCACAAAAAGAACACAAAAAGGAACTTTTTCTTGACGATAATTTTTCAGAAGTTATAATTAAAATACAAGTTCACAAAAGAGAACTTATATGCATGCATAAAAATCATAATAGGTTACTAAATTTATTAATTTAGTGCATATGATGTTACCGACAATATGTATCTAGTGTATTAAGATATGTTTACGATGTTCGTAAGAATATCGCATACTACTGAATATTCAACTACTGTAAAAGAAAGTAATTTCTTCTGGTAAAAATCCGGTGTAGTTCCTGACAAATATCAGTCATAGCTTACGTGATGAGAATTGATGGATCGAGAGATGAAGGTGCATAGCGAGCAGGGAAAGATATATGGCGGATGGATAATAAACCACAAAGGGTGTCAAAGTCCTTATCCTCAGAAGGCAAAAGAGGAGATTATGCTGATTAATAATTAGTGTATCGTGAACGCATATGCGACTAGATGGTAGTTCCGAGTATGCGGGCGTAATGGGGATTCATAGGAATCACGCATACATACATCTTTGTATATATTTCAAAGATATATATTAAGATAAGAGTTCTAATTCATAGGTACTTCTTACATATAAGAACCACAATGCTTGCAAACTCAGAGTTTGTGGCACTTTTAAAGCAGGCGAATACAGACAGTTCCAAGATGGCAGAGGTTATCGGAGTATCAGAGGCACAGCTTAGATTTGTAACCAATACCGCATCGGGAATGGGACTTATCAAGTGTGGCTCGGTGGTGATTCCGTTTGATAATCAGATTAGTAAGGATACAGATTTGTACAGGCTGTATAATACCAACA